>Ga0325410_1007040_pt1 | contig 12323 bp, 11 predicted proteins | sample PopdelMetagenome_16_FD_206182 | JGI IMG/M metagenome (GOLD analysis project Ga0325410, IMG submission 206182) | Populus deltoides microbial communities from Bellville, Georgia, United States - Xylem-PdIQD-R3 | ecosystem: Host-associated > Plants > Phyllosphere > Stem > Wood/Secondary xylem... | reverse complement strand
AGCATGTACTGCCCAATTTTTGAAAGCAAATTTGAAAGCATTTCCTCAATGTGTAATGAATTTCAAACACCACCGGGCACAAAACTTGCTGAAAATCCAGACCTTCAGATTAAATTCTATGATGTAGCTTGTGTAGCATAACAAAATTAACATAACTTTCTTGACACTAACTGGCAAAAAAAGAGTCCACAGAAAATCTCATACCTACTTCGTCAATACTCGATGCATTTTGCAAAAGTTATAATTGAAATGTGAAAACATCGTTCAAAATCATGCACTAATAAACAAAAACAGTAATTATAGCATTAACAAAACATAAGGCCAGAATTATTGGAAAACTCATTAACTTCAGGCAGCAGCTTGGGATGCTGCAAGCCTTTTTTTAGCCTCCTCGATGATAGACAACTTAATACCCTTGCCCTTGGGAAGAGAAATCCATGGCTTGGTGCCCTTTCCAATGGTGAATACATTGCCCAAGCGAGTGGCAAACTCATGGCCTGTGGCATCTTGAACATGGATTGTCTCAAAAGTTCCCTTGTGCTTCTCCCGGTTCTTGATTACTCCAACTCGGCCTCTGTTCCTTCCCCCCGTGACCATGACAACATTTCCCACATCAAACTTGATGAAATCAACTATTTTGTTGCTCTCTAGGTCCAGCTTGATGGTGTCATTGGCCTTAATGAGGGGATCTGGGTAGCGGATGGTGCGCCCATCATAAGTGTTCAGGTAAGGGATTCCTTTCTGTCCAAACTGAACAGACCGAACTTTGCAAAGCTTAAACTGCGTAAGCATTAAAAAAACAAATGGAATCATTAACTGGTGGTTCCACTCTAAGTTACGAACTTACAAAAATACAATTCATTGATCTATCAAATTAGTGCACGGTCCAAAAAAGCAAAAACATCACAAATCAAAACGACAAAACCACATAATAGCCAAAACTATCACAAACCTTGGCCTCATCGTCTCTGAGGGAGTGGAGCCTGAAGCGGCCTTTGGTGTCATAGAGGAGACGAAAGCTCTCATTTGTCTTTGGGATTGACACAACATCTGTAGCAGAAAGCAAACCAAAGTGAGCAACCCAAATGAAGACTAGAATATGTAGGGAAAAAATGAAAAAGAAATGATCATATAAGCGAAAAAGGGGAGAAACTCCAATAGTTTATCACACATAATAACCACTTCCAATCAAGCATGACAGAAAGCTGGCAGCAAAAGCACCCATAACCTTTCACATAATGATCACTTAAAACAAGCATTAATTTCTGGCAGATATGAGCACTTATAACCTCTCACACACGATCACTTTCCAACAGCTATTTTACTGAATTGCATCCCTCGATTTCTTAATCATGTCATGCCCACCAAGAGATGTGAAAAATTAAACTACTGCAAGTTCATCCATTACTTTCAGCTAGAGATAATAATGATAAAAACTTCTCCTTACCCATCTAGAACCAATCCCAAAGCATTGAAAACTACAAAATCCTACACCTATCTAGAATATCCACATAAGAGAAATAATCAATGTAAAGACAGAATTGCACATACCCATGAAACCAGATGGGTAAGTTTTATCTGTCCTGACCTTGCCATCAACAAGGACATGTCTCTGCATCAAAATAGCAAGCACTTCACGGCCTGTGAGAGCATACTTCAGCCTGTTACGCAGAATAAGAATCAGAGGCAAGCATTCCCTAGACTTGTGGGGTCCAGATGATGGCTTGGGTGCCTACACAACACAAAATAAAACATTTTACACTCAAAATAGAAACACCAGGCTACAAGGAACCACAAGGAACCACAAGGAATTAATTGATATTGCAGCAAAGGGGGTCAGAGATTGTTAACATACAAATGCACCACCAAGTTTGTCAAGCATCCAATGTTTAGGGGCATTAAGCCTCTTCAAATGCTTCTTCAACCCTCTAGCCTGTAATGCACCATAAAAGCAGAGAGATCAATTAAACCAAAGCAAGTAAAAAACATGATGACATTACTAAATCATACCCAGGTTAAAACAACAACTAGACACAAGAAAGGAAAACGAATCAACAAAAGGCATAAAGGTGTGACAAATCAAGGAAAAGCCCTTCACTTCAAAATCCAACCTTGTAAGAATCATTCACAAGATCTTACAGAAAACTTGTTTCTTTCCAATTTTCACTTTATTCAACAAAACAAAGTAACGGATACTTCCCACAAATTCAACAATATCAAAACCAACAAGTCCCAAGTTTTCTTTAAAGAAATCAACTACACAACCACTAGTAAGCATCATTGAGACAAGCTGAAAGCCAGTGAGCTGCCGAATCCAAAAACAAAACCAAAAAGCACTTAACTCAAACATTAAGAGCATAAACAAGAGAGAAAAAGATAAGCTAACCATTTTGGAAACGTAAAGGTTCCTAAGTAACTCTGCGGAGCTGCTCCTCTCTTGAGTCTCCTCCCCTGTAGCGGCTTCTAAAGTCCTTACAGGTTGAGAGTGATGCAAGCTATATATCACGGCTGTTATTATATATTGGAACCCTAATTTAACCGATTCTGGGTCAATGTATTGGGCCAAGGATTTTTTGGACTTTTGTTTGGGCCCAATTATCTGTCCATTAAGCCATGTTTGTAATTTTTTTTTTTAACACAGACCAAGTGTATCTTGCATATTGTTTGTTTTTGAGGTGGGGGTGGAGTTTTGTATGTGGAACCACCAAAAAGCTAAGAAAAGTAATAAAATGTAGTTTTTGTTGTTGAGTTTTGTGTATAAATGGATTGTATTCAATGCCAAACTCAACCACAAAAGCTAAAACAAACACATATTTATAAGAAGCTGTCGGAGGTTCGACCAGCCCAAGAAATTCGTCAAGGGCTGTACGGATTGACCTGCAGATTATCGGGTCAATTTAAGTTATAATTATTCAAAAAAATAAAAAATAATTTTTTTTTTACAAAAACAAAACCATGAAGTGATGTAAAAAAAAAAGCTTAAAATGATATTATTTGAATAAAAAAATTATTCAAAATAAAACCAATCTAAACCATGCTATAAATAAATTAATAGATCATGAAATTAACAGTTAAATCAGGACAATTTTTACTAATATATTATATGTTTTCAGCTTCTAGAGATTAATTATTTTTTTAATAATTCTTTTTTAAATAATAAATTCTTTCATCCCATTGATAATAGCCTTTAAGACAAAGGCTCACCCATAACTATTTTATTTAAATTCAATGAAAAAAAGAATGATTTTCTTTGTAAAAAAGACACTACCTTTACTATTAAAAACATTTTTTGGTGAACTATTTAGTAAGTGATTTAATAGTAAGAGTTTGGAATTAAAGGGTTTGTTTCCCTTGTAGTCTCAGGTTCGAGCCTTGTGGTTACTAATATGATGACCACTGAAGGCTTACATAGTCGTTAACTTCAGGGTCCGTGGGATTAGTCGAGGTAGCGCAAGTTGATCCGGACATCCACGTTAAAAAAAAAAAAAAACACTTTTGGTGCCTTGACACAAGCAAAAGATCCCTCATTTTGATGGGGTTTGGAGTTCAAATTCTGGGAATTTTGTTGGGGTTTGAGAGATTAGAAGAGGAAAGTGCAATAAGGAAAGCAATGGGGTTCGGATTTGGAGTGGTGGGTTAGCAAGAATTGAGAAAGATTGATGAAAATGAAGGTGAGATAATGAAAGGAGAAGGCTTGAGGTTTTCTTGAAGATATTGTAGTGTTTTTGGTGCATCGGAAAGTGAAAGGAGAACAGTTTCCTACATAATGCTAGGTGATTTAGCAGAGTATTTCCATTTTGGCATTCTCTAGTTTCCATGCTTTGTTACTTTTTGTAGCTTTTTGAAGATACAGTAGTTAGCTTTACTATTTGGTTGGATGGTTATTATTTCAGTAAGCTAGAATTCACCATGGAATCTCGTTTTCTTTGCCTAAAAGTTTGGAACTTAAAAGTGACTGAGTCTATGTAGAGCCAACTGAATTGGTGGATTTTTCCAGAACTAAATAGGTTGCTTTTTAGGGATGCTAAATAGCAGTTTGGCCTTAAAGAGCTGGCGTTGTTTTTTCAGCTGATACCCATGATTTTGTTAGGTGCTATGCTCGCCTACCAATTAAGGCTGATAAGTGCAGGAAGTAGTGTGGTCATAGCAACCAGGTCCTGTACTAATCATTGTTTTTGCTTGATTTCCATCACTTTGTTGTTCAACATTTTCTGAGAAATTCTGTGTTTTCTTTATGCAGCTGAGGAAGAAGGAGCCACTCAGGTGCCATAACTGATGACTTCTAATGAAGAGTGAAGCTTGGATGTTGTCACCTTACTATCTTAACCACTGTTAAATAACACCTCTAGGACAGCTTGTTATCGTCAGAACCTTGTTTATCATGATGTTCTGTCTTAGACATCTGGTTTAGCTTTAGCATGTTACATGCTACTTAATTACGCTAATTACGGAAGACATCTGGTTTTCCTTATTACAAGACATCTAAAACACAAGGCAAAAACAGTGTAGCTTCCTTATCAATTTTGTGGTGACTTAATAAGTAATGTTGTCTTAATTAATTACACATTTATCATACCTTTTTTTTTATATTATTTTTTAACCTCATTTTAAAATAATAATGCACTAGTTCGTCGCGAGCACCAGCACCGAGACTGGTCAACTAAAGATTATAACATTCGTTTTCAATCAATAAGAAATTTAATAGCAAATGTACTGGGAATTTTCCTCATAAAATATCTGGTTTAAAATTTGAGTTTTAGGGTAAGTATTTAGCCAAACTTAAAAAAAAAAATCATTTTTCATTTCTTCCTCGTCATATTTTCTCCGACAAAGAACAATTTTCACATAAAGAATATAACCCAAAAACAATTATTTTGATAAAAACTTCCCCAAATCAAGAAAACAAGCGTAGGACATGTAACTACTACAAGGAACATGTGAGATCATAAATATAAACACGGTCGCTCCCCTTCACCCTCGTAGGCAAGCAAAGCAGAGATTGTGGACCGCAGCGGTGGCAAGCCCCTAGGTTCCCCACACTGCAATTTTTTGTACATTTGTAGCGGGCACGTGCCCTCCTGTTTTTCAACGAAAACTGGTTCTTCCATATTGAACATAAACAAGAAGCTAAATCTAAAATTGCAAGTTGCAAGGAGGTGACCAATCAAGATACTAACAAAACTCTTCGGAGTTACTGGGATAAAAGTGCCAAGAACTATATGCAAGAAGGTGGCTTCATAAGAAGAAATTGATAGGAAAGTTGGAACAAAGATGGTGAACGGTGAAATCAAAATAATAAATCAATACTGATAGCAGTTCAACATTTCCCTTCAATATAAGAGTTTTTGACACTTTGAAATAACAAGCCAGTACATTGTATATATCCTAGAAAACAGCTAGGAGACTCGTATCTTTGCAACCGACTCTTACAATGTAAAGGAAACATCATTCCAATATTCCTTGAAACTACAAGCATGGCAATATAAAGATTTTCTGAGTGCCAAAAATTAACGCTATGAAAAGGGAAGCAGAGATGCTACCATGACGACTAGGACAATAGAAATATTTTTAAAAAAAAAACAGAGAGAGACTCCATGTCCTTTTTATAAGACCCCAGTCTCCTGGGATAACTACTCCCTTTAAAATGAACTCAGGTTTCCCAAAATATTCTAGACATGGAAACCCAAGTTCAATCATGCCACCAATCACATTCATTTCTCTTCCCACAACGTATTACTCTGGCCATAATGAAACCCAAGCCAGTCCAACACCCTATCAACCACTACCCCAAACCAGAGATAGACCAAACATTACACCAAGACACCTGACCTGAACCTGACGACCATCTCACCACACTCCTTGAGGACACTTCAATGGAGCCTGCAGCTAAAACTCCTGCAATCAACAATACATCATTGAGTGCTGGAAAAATATTTTTCAGTTTTTGGGACCTTGGGTAGCAAAACTTAGATGCCCATTGGCCCTCCATGCTGATCACCAAAAATTAGCCTGGGATTACCAGAATATGAACCATCACACGATTAATATATACCTTTAGCTGAAGTTGAATCCGCCAGAGGGAACAGCAGGAGCCTCACCCCCAAATTGGAACCCAGATTGGGAAGCATCTCCTGGTGGCATTGTTTCATCCTCCTCTTCCAACCAATATGTCTCAAGAATCTTCACTGCCTTCTCATATATCTCAGTGTTGTCATGCGACTGTAGATTCTCAATTTTCTCCAATCCTTCAGCATCATCAATCATCTGGGCATAGAGATTTACACCTCCAGTTTCACTCACATTCTTGTCAGCTTCTCCTACCTTTAAGATGTTTTCAAGGCCTTCTAAACAGACTGTTACAATCCTTGGATCTGGGCAAATGAGAAGGTCACACAAGGGCTTGATACAACCCTGGCTGACAAGGTACCTGTAAACCACGTGTACACCCGGATGAGCAGGCTGATTGATTCACTCCTCAACTTGCAAAACATATTTTCCAAACTAATAAGATTACTGCTTCTTACTTGATTTGTTCATGGGCACCACCAGATGTAGCATTTGAAATTGCCCATGCTGCCTCTTTCTTGATGTCGAACTCAGCATTTTGAAGCAGATTAACAAGTGGACCGATAATATTGGCTTCAATAACAGCCTGCAAAATTTCATGAACAAGATATAAAGAAAATCAATTCATCGTTCAGACTGAATTGATGCAATTTAATAAATAAATGCAACCAACAAGTATTTCTGAGTTACCTGGATCTGCTCCTTGTTACCAGCTGTTATATTAGAGATGGTCCAACAAGCTTCCTTCTTGATACTCTTTTTATAATTGTTGGCCAACAAGTTCAAAAGGCAAGGCAGCGCTTGATGATTGATGATACACTACATGGTAGCAGAACACGTCAACATGTAAGATAAACAAATCTCTTCTTACAATGAAAGTGTCCACGTGTGCATCCTTAATGATTTTCCCAATAACAGAAAATGATTGAAGAAAAGCATTTCTTTTCATAACCATGAAATAAAAAGACAAACTCCTACTGCCTTCTCTGGCAGTTATATTATGCAAATAAACATATGCCCTATCTCCTGGTCATGAATGCCCTCGTTAGCTTTCTCCTGAAAATGCCTTTTCGTATCTGCAAGGTACTAACAGGAATGCTAAAACAGAGACAGTATCTCCATTAAAAGAATTTTCTAGGATTGTGGGATAACAAAATAGTGTAGCTTTTTTGCACATGAGAAACATGTGGCTATAAGCGACAAATACCTGTGTCTGCATATCATCCCCAGTGACGATATTTCCCACAGTGCGAAGAGCAGGAATCAGAACTGAAGGAGATGGGTGACTGAAACATGATACAAAAGTTCAGGATTTGGGTGCCTAACAAACAAAATAGAAAGGTAGAAGTCCCAGTCCCACAATCTAATACTCACAGCAGAAGCTCAACTAGCCGTGGACATACTCCTGCTTCGATAACAGCTTGAATTTTGTCATTTGTACCATCAGAGAGATATGACAGTGCCCAACATGCATCAGTTAAGACTTCTTCATCATCAGAATGAATAAGGCGTGCAAGAGCTGGAAGTGCAGGCTTAACCTGTTAAATGAGATTGCAACAAAAAGTCAAGACCCGTGGCCTAAGAACCAGTACATAAAACATTACAAACAACAAAGATTCAAGTCAGCAACAATCCCTGAAATCCCTCATAACTATATATTAAAAAAGGATAAATGGCTCGACCATTATCAAGTGAAAACAAATAAAGTGCGGAGCATTGATCTTTTCGCATTCAGTCAAAACGCAAATAAAAATGATCTAATAAATAACCAAACCTGATCAAAAGGAGGTTGTGGCTTGCCTCGACAAAAGTTTGAGAGTGTCCATGTAGCATTTCTGAGCATAGAAAGTTTGGCATTCTCATTTAATTGTGCCAGTAAAGGAAGCAAAGCTCCATTGCCAAGGACAAGATCACGGCATCTAGGAGAATCTCCAGCAACATTTCCCAATGCCCACACAGCCTGCACATTCAAACATATAAGGGAGGAGTTTGGCACAATTATCTAGCAGGATAGCTACTGACTGCAACTAATTAATAAAAACCAAATTCATTCACACTGAACAAAAACATTAAGACCTAACCCAAGACAAAATTTAAATAAACAAAAGAAAATCAAACCAGTTAACACTGGTCATGATTGATTTTCATACCTGCTCACGAACATCGTCACTTGGAGAAGCAAGAAGCTGTACAAATATAGGAACAGCCCCATGATCGATCACCACCTTGGTGTTCTCAGATGTTCCAGAAGCAATGTTTGTGAGAGCCCAAGCTGCTTCAAACTACAGTAATTTTCACCTGATTAGATTCTCCAGCATATACAACAACAAAAAAAAGAAACAAACAGTCAAAGGCATCTACAATACCTGTAATTGTGGGAAGTCCTCCCTCATAAGAAACTGAACAAATCGAGGAACAACACCAGCTTGTATAACTTCCTCAATAGGAGGGCTGCGCTCTGGCAACAGAAATTGACAACAGAGACATGTTATGCAAATAGCATTAATGCGATTATAAAAGACATTCCAAGAAGCAGTTTCTCACCAATTGAAAGTAATTTCCTGAACTGAGTGGTTGCCTCCAATTGCAGATTACCATCTTCAGTCCAAACACCCGCAACCATTGATGGCAGATGTTCCAACTGCTGGCAACCAAGTCCAACATAGAGAATAAATCAAAACTCGAACATCTTTTAAGATCACCAAAAGTGAAACAAACAAGTATCCAAATTTCACCTAAATTACAAGTATCCACCATCCAAACCTCCAAAAAGCTAATGAACTAACACACCTGGAAATAGCCAAACTAGCATCCCCCAATTATTGGTTCAGACAATTCAACAGAATACATAAACCATTCAATCAAGCAATCAAAGACCAATATCCAATGGTTTAATCAATTCCAACAAGAGATCCTGGCAAAGTGGCACCCAATACCAATGCGATGGGATTGGTTGCACTCTACACGATTGAGACAAGTATTCCTATTGCATAGCTCAACCTAGCAAACAGACCTTACAGTGAAACCATTAAAAGCACCATAACCCTTGAATGAATAAAACTTAAGCCCTTCAGATAATCTAATACACCCAGTTCCGATAAAAATTCATCAAAGCTCCAAACCAACTGAAACCTGAATCTTTTAAACCTAATTCTAACTAAGCCCAACAAAACTAACACACTATAACGCTCCAAAACAATCAGACCACCAATCACACCAAAATATTATTAACCAAATTCACTCAACCTTAACCATCTCAACAGCAGCAGTTCATTAAATTTAACCACAAAGCCACAATTCAAAACCAAATTCAACAAAAACCCTAATTTCAACTGAAATCCTAGACACACAAACACTCAAAACAAATTACAATAAAAAATACTCGAAAATGAAGACGAAAATCCATAAAATCACGAAACTAACCTTCTTCTCGGCAGCAGAAGAGTGGAGACTAGCAGGCATGGCTTGAGCCTGAAGTCCTTCACGTCTCTTCTTTTGAAGACTCTCTTCTCTCCGATTCTTACGGATCTCCACCATGTTATCCTCCCTCCTCCGCCTTCCCTCCTCCGCATCCACCGCCACCTTGTACCTGTTCCGGCGGACCTCGGTCCTTGCACTCGGCCTCAGCGACATCGTTTCGGATTAAAGGATTAGCTAATAAGATGATTATTTTGGATTAGCGAGTTGGTTGAAGGATTGAGCAATTAATCGAACAATTAATTGAGGAATTTGTTTGATTTTTTGAAAGTTGAGGAGAGAGAGGGGAGCGTAGCGGAGAGGTTTGCATTATATATGTAGGGTTTGATAAGAAAATGGGCTTTGATCGTTATTTTATTACGATATGAGCCATTGATCGGGTTAATTTGAATTTTGAAAGTGAAGAAAACAGGTGACCTTTTTGAGGGAACTGCTCGAACGACGCCGTTTACTGATGGAGGGAAGCTAGCCTGGTCGCTGCATGCCAATTTGATTGAACATTGATGATTGATCCAACTAACATGATTGATAAAATTAAGGTTTTAATGATGTGGTTGGCTAACCAAACCAGATCAAAATTAGGTGGAGTCAACAACAAGAAGGAAAAAGAACAAAACGCTATCGTTTTTAATAAAAATAATTGATTTGCATTAACTGTTGATTGAATAATCCAACCTATTTTCGATTCAAGTCTAGCAACCGTGCATGCTAAGATGAAAATGATTATAAAAAAGAAAAACTTCGTGAGGAGGATATTCTGTACTGGTGTACTCCCTTCCTCATGAGCTTAGCACGTGCCCACGGAAAAGAAATATCAATTTCAAGAGGAGGAGATGGTTGATTGATTGATTGATGAAGAGCTTTTTCAATGATTGATGCTTTAAAGTTAGAGGCAGTTCAGGTCATGCATGAGTCCTTTGTTTCTTGGGCCGGGGATTTCCCAGACACCTGAAGGGGAGATGCCGAGAGGGACCTTAAAACAAAAGCTAGGAGAATAGCGAGTTTCAGTGTAGCTTAACAGGCAGTTTACTGTGTATGTGTATTGCTATCATCAAATTACTCATTTATCTTTTGGTGGAGATAAAAACTTAAGCCTCGAAGCTGGAGATTTGTTTGTCTTTTCCACTGACTCATTACTCGTTAAAAAATTATTTAATTGTGTATGTGTTTTTCTTAAATTTTTATACAGTAAAAAAGTTCATTTGCCTCGTAGTTAACCAGATTTATAATGGTTCTTGACTTTTCACAAATTTCTTAATAATAAATATATTTCCTTGGCCCGAGATAGAGATGTATTGAGTTGTTGGATAGGGGTGTTTATGGTTTTTTCATGGTCCATGTGTTAAGCTTTGTTTTTGGGAGCATTTTAGTATTTTCACATAGGTTTTTATGTAATTAACAAGTTTGTGGGCGCGTTTTGGTATTTTCACGTTTTCTTTTTAATTTTTTATTAAAAAATCTGCGAGGCATGTTCTAACCATGCCAGCAAGTGAATGATGTTTGCACAATTCAAGTTTGCATGTGTGACTCCACCCAGCAGCCAAATATAATAATATGTTATCTCATTGGATGCGCAACCGTCTCTTCTTACACATAGCGTTACGTGTGTAGGTGTGTGGTGTTTGCATCGTCGTCGATGGTTGTTTTTTTTTGTTTTTTATTTATCACCTCACAATTAAAGATAAAATACATCATTGTCCTTTTTGTTGTTTGATTTTTAATTTCAATCCTTATTTTTTTAATTTTAATCAGGTCAAATTAAATGTCCTATCATCATTAAATCGAGTTAGAATTAACAATTATGTTTCGTGCTCCTTTTTTTCCTAGATGATGAAAGTAAGTTTGGTAATGCGGTAAATAGTGTTTTTCAATTGGTAATATATCAAAATAATATTTTTTATTTTTAATATTAACAAATTAAAATCATAAAAAAATACCTAAAATTCATTAATGTAATGTATTAGAAAAAAAAAACAGTTTAGAAACCAGTTTAACCACAAAAACAAACAGTACAAATTCTAGTGGAGATAGGCAATCAATGGACAGAGACCCAAACTTTTATTCTCTAAAAGAGGGATGAACGTAACAGGGCCCAGTCCACCTACTGGCCCCCGGGACAATCGAGTACGAGCTCTGGGCTACCTGTCTCGGCAGAAGTCAGCCTCAGCTTCTCTTTTCCTCTTCCTGTGCATCCCTGAAACGTGAGATCTGTGTGATTTTACCTCGAGAAATTAAGGTTTATTTGCTACAACATAGCTCCATATGATTTTATAGGAGATGAAAAACCAATTGAATGATTCATGTATGTAGGAGGTTCCAAGATCAATACAGGCTAATGCAGCAAGATTTCCTAAGTTATTTTTTTTTTGGAAATAAGTTTTTTTATGATTTTATTTGACATTGCTACATGGATGTCGCACGTGAATTAAATGAATTTAATGTTAATGCAATGGGATTTAGATTATTTTTGTTTCGTATTGATTACTTTTTCAAAAAATATTTTCATTTATATGACATAAAAATATTTTTTTTATAAAAAAATGTTATTATATATTAATAAAAATACTTGAATATAATTATTTGGCATTTAGTGGTATTAAAAAAATAAGTGTTAAAATAAAAATAAAAGACTTGAATTAATTAGCTACGGACCCCGTGATTGTTAAAATCAAAAAGACTATGTCTCTTCTTGTTTTAATTTTCTTTCGTTAGCTGTAATTTTTTTAATTGATTTAATTGATAAAGTTTCTCAAGTGTGAAATATAAAAAAATAATAATAA
>Ga0325410_1007034_pt1 | contig 12325 bp, 7 predicted proteins | sample PopdelMetagenome_16_FD_206182 | JGI IMG/M metagenome (GOLD analysis project Ga0325410, IMG submission 206182) | Populus deltoides microbial communities from Bellville, Georgia, United States - Xylem-PdIQD-R3 | ecosystem: Host-associated > Plants > Phyllosphere > Stem > Wood/Secondary xylem... | reverse complement strand
AATACTAATAATGACTTTTTGAAGAAAAAAATTATTCATTATATTAAAAACAAAATAAAATAATTTTTTAGATTAAAATATATGTTGCATTCCACATTTCAAATATTAGTCAAGATAAAAACTATTATTATCACTACAGTATGTTCATTTTTATTTAATATCTACCATAAACTATGACAAATTATTCAGTTGAATACACTTCAAATATTCATCAAACATATTAAACATTACCTTAATGTTTGTGTGTGTATATATATATATATTACAATTTAATATTTTTAGAAAATCTTTAAATGTTTATGCCACATCGATAAAAGATTAATATAAACAATTTAAGTATAAATAATAAAAAAAATTGAAAAGTGTAATATAAAAATAATGTTATGTTATATTTATCAGCAATAGTTTATAATAATAATAATAATAAGAAGAAGAAGAAGAAGAAGACATGGAAAAGGTTTTTTTAGATGAATATTAAAAAGGTTAAACGACAAAACATCTAAAAAAGAAAACGATGGGTCGTGTATTTCTTTTTTGGAGCCCCTTAAAACCCTCCATAAACCTCTACAGCGAACACCACACCCGCAAAATAGAGATGTCGTCTCTTTGCCGGCTTATCCGCCGTACATTATCGACCGCCACCACCGCCACCGCCACCGACAGCACCAAAGCCAAATCTTTCTGTAAAGAAATATATAAAGAACGCAATCTTGAGCAACTCGTCGAGAAATTCAAAATTGCATCTGTAGACGAGGATTTCCGCACAAAACCTTCCGTTTACAAAGAAGCCGTTCGCCGCCTCGCAGCCGCCAGGAAATTTAACTATGTAGAAGAAATTTTAGAGGACCAGAAGCAATATAAGGATATATCTAAAGAGGGTTTTAATGCTCATTTGATTTCTCTGTATGGTTCAGCGGGCATGTTCGATAATGCACGCAAGGTGTTCGACGAAATGCTTGAAAGAAACTGCGCTCAGACAGTCGTGTCTTTTAATGCGTTGTTGGGGGCTTGCGTTAACTCGAAGAAGTTTGATGAAGCAGAAGGGTTGTTTAAAGGGCTATCCAAGGAGTTAGATATTGAACCAGATTTGGTTTCGTATAATACAGTCCTCAAGGCTTTTTGCGAGATGGGCTCAATGGATTCGGCTGTTACATTGCTAGATGAGATGGAGAAGAAAGGCTTGGAGGCTGATTTGATTACTTTTAATACGCTTTTACATGGGTTTTATGCGAAAGGAAGGTTTGTTGACGGGGAGAGGATTTGGGAGCAAATGAAGGAGAAGAATGTTGAACCAGATGTACGAAGTTATAATGCGAAGTTGCTTGGATTGACATTGGAGAAGAGAATGGAAGATGCGGTTAAGGTTGTTGAAGAAATGAAGAGTGAGGGGATTCAACTTGATACCTTTAGTTACAGCACTTTGATTAGAGGGTTTGTCAATGAAAGGGATTTGAAGAAAGCTAAGCATTGGTATCATGAAATAGGGAGAAGTGGTTGTAAACGGGATAAATTGACTTTGGAGGGCTTGATTCCTTTTGCCCTTCAGAAGGGTGATTTTATGTTTGCTTATGGTATTTGCAAGGATGTTCTCTGTAGCAAGTTGCTTGTTCAAAATGCTTTGATACAAAGCGTGGTGGATGCATTGGCTAAGGAGTCAAGGATGGAAGCAGCAAAGGAGCTTGTGAATCTTGGGGATGAACATCATACCTATTCATATAAGTTGAATTTGCCTTCTATTTAGCTATGTATTGTCCTTTATGGTTTTGACTTTTTATCTGGTAAAGCTGCAAATGTTTAGAAAATAAGTAGTTTACTAAGCATTTGGAGTTAAATAATTCCAAACATTTTAGCTTGGAGATGCTTTTCAATAAGTAGTACTCCAGAATTTTCTGTTTGTTTGGTTTTGTATTTTATGGTCGTGGTAGTCAATCTATCTTTTAACTTGTCAATGACATTTGCAAGCTCTGCTTTTATTTTATATCAATTTTATATTGTTAGATTTGCTAGATTTTGTTTTCATGTTGTTACGCATCATTTCACAGTTGAGTGCCTGTTATGAATGCACTAATGAAGTCCTAAACTATTTCACAGTTGAAATTGCTTTGAGATGCAATTTCTTGTATTGTACAGTTCCTCTATCTGTCTGAAAATTCATCTTTCAGCAATGAAGACTTTGGATGGTTGTCGCCTTTGTATATGAGCCCCTTAGTACTCAATCTACATGATTGTTAAATATTTAGTTAAATGTTGTTCTTTATCTCTATGTTAGCCACAGATCATGGAGCAGATTTAGAGTGTTTACTTGCTTGCTTGCATCGAGATGAAGCTGAACATTGAAGTCTTAAAAGATTTATGATGCAGTAACACACACATGCAGTGCGTTTGAAGCATATATTAGAAAGTTCAAATACAGGGGAGCGAATAGCCTTGAGGAATACTGAAATCTACCCCACACTCCCTATATTCTATCCTTTCTAGGATATGAAATTTAAGATCCACTGGAAGGGCAGCTGACTATGATCATCTGTGCATTCTTAGGCATATAATATGTGTTCCAAATATGTTTCAAATGCAGATGTTAACTACTAGTTTAACGAAGTTGGAAGCTTGGTAACTTCAAAGATATTGTTTAGAACTGATAAAGGGAATCAAATGAGAATGTGGTGTTAGTTGGCTTTATCTGTTTCTCTGGAAATTCACTGTTCTCAAATCTGAAGTGTTCCAATTTGACTAAACCCCGGAGCAAGAATGTGATTTTATGATTGTTGTTTTAGTTAGGACCCTTGAGAAGACAGCTAAAATCAAACAAAATAAATCCGATGGAAATGTGCATGGACTGGAGTTTCCTCTTTATCCTGTTGGCATGACTTAATTTCACTTGTTGGAAATTTCATTGTATTACTTCATCGATTACATCTTGAGTTGCTTCTAATTGCACTGGCTGTTTTTGTGAGAAATATAGGAACAGAAAATGTTGTGCCTCTCTGAATGTAAAGTTACATTCAATTAAATATTAGATCAAGTTCTATGAAATGAAGTTTATGGACCGTTTGTGTTCTTCTTTTGTTTAGTAGCCAAAAAAGTTTGAGTCTGACACTGGTGTGTGGACAGCATATGCAAGAGATTGTTTTACTCTTTCTTCCTTGTGTGCATGGGTGCGCAACTCTGTATTAGGATTGCTATGTAGAACTGGCTTCTTCTTCTTCTTCTTCTTCCTTGTGCTCATGTGTGCGCTTGTCTGCGGGTGTTTTTGGATGGATGTAATGAAAAGGTTCGCAGTTTGCAACAATGGAACAAGTTGGATGGCTGAAAGTACCCAATATATTGTGTGCATTCTGCAGGAAATTCATTGAATCCATACTTGATTTAGGGTTTTGAACTTGTGATTAATTGTTTTTGGGTGTTAGAACTTACAAGGAGGCTCACTGCACAAAAACTAGTCCCTCCTCCCTCCATCCCTTGTCTGAATATTTACTCGAGTCCAAGTCACTTGAAGAACATGGAAAATGACTTCACACTTGTTGGCTCATATGCTGAGGTGATTGGTTCCCACACCATTATCAAGGTTGGAATTCAAGGGAGATTACTGCCTTTTTCATTTTCTTTTAGGCATAAGCAAACAGGTGTGAGTGTGTACAATCTGTTTCAAACTTGATTAGAAAATCTGATCATCATATGGGGAGACTGGCTCGCTAATACTCTCGCCATTAAAACCTAAATACACTAATCATGGACAATTTGTTTAAGAGTATGATGCTTATCTCAAGTAGATTATGCCCTGTTCTACCATTAACAATCAAGGTAGGCATTTTAGGCCACTATTCTAGTGAATTTTTGGCACAAAATTTGAGCTCCTAAATTTTTTTCACTCTAAAAGCTCATATCTAGGTGTAAGGAGACTTGATGCAAAGTCTCAAATGTATCCATTTGTTGTCAACAATTTGTGCATTAAGATTGATCAAAATTTGAATAGATGGGGACTTAGTTGATCCAATTAATATATATGAGGGCAAATTTATTCTTTCCCTTTCAAATTTGTATTGAGTTCGAAAATATATATATATATATAAAAGCACTTTTTAGCAATGTAAAAGTTTAAAATTATTATTTTTTATTTTTTTTCTTTAGTTAGTTTCATAAATTTAATTTTTATTATAAACATAATATAAAGATTTTTTTTGAGTTAACAATATAACTTTTTATGATGATTTTTAATTTAATTTAAATAAAATTAATATTCCACAATTAGATTATCAAAAATACAAGATATTAAGATGATTATTATAAATTATGATTTTGATTTTTTTTAATGAAAAATAGTTGTAATTTTGATGTATTTCTTATTTTTGTGAATTCCTTTTCATTTTCAACAAATAAACATATTTTTCAATTTTTATTGAAAAAAAAGAAAAAACAAACTATTTTCTGTTATCAAACACACCTTAAACTCTATGTTAATTCAAGATTATTAAAGTTCATTAATGATTGTGTCCTCTAATAAATGATTATGATTATATTTATTTGTAATACAAAGTTATATCTTTTTAATTATAAAAATCATCATTTTTTTCAATAACAGTATATAATGAATTTATATACTTTGTATTTTTAGTTTTATCCCTAATTTTAAAAATTAGTTAGTACATGTAAGATAAAATTAATGTATTTAATAATCATTGTTTTACTTTATTGTTTTTTTGTCATGGTTTCTACAAATTAGATATTCATCAAGATGATATTATTATAAATCTCAAATTAATAATAAATGAGTATGCTAGAGATACTTGATGTTTATCGCTATATGGTATGATTTTTATTTTGGATTGTAATATATATATATATATATATATATATATATTACAATCCAAAATAAAAACAATTCTCTAAGTAAACATGCCACATCACTTCGATCAAAATTCAGTAAAAACATTCAAGTATAAATAATAATAAATTGAAAAATGTAATATATTAAATTTATTTGAAATAGTTTATAATTAGAAAAGACAATAATAATAATAATAATAAAAGACATTAAAAAGGGTGTTTTTATGAATATTAAAAGAGTTAAACGACAAAGCATTTAAAAAAGAAAACGACGTGTCGTGTATTTCTTTTTTGGAGCCCCTTAAAACCCTCTGTAAACCCCCACAGCGAACTCTCCAGCCACAACCCATAAAATCGGGATGTCGTCTCTTCTCCGCCTTCTCCGCCGTGCATTACCCGCCTCCACCTCTGCCGGGGCTTCCGACACCATCAAAGCCAAATCTTACTGGACAGAAATCATTAAAGAACGCAACCTTGAGCATCTCGTTGAGAAATTCAAAAATGCATCTGTAGACGAGGATTTCCGCACAAAAACTTTTGTTTACAAAAACGCCATTCACCGTCTTGCAGCCGCCCGGAAATTTAACTACGTAGAAGAGATTTTAGAGGACCAGAAGCAATATAAGGATATATATAAAGAGGGTTTTAATGCTCGTTTGATTTCTCTTTATGGTGTAGCGGGCATGTTCGATAATGCACGCAAGGTGTTCGACGAAATGCTTGAAAGAGGATGTGCCCAGACGGTCGTGTCTTTTAATGCGTTGTTGGGGGCTTGTGTTAATTCGAAGAATTTTGATGAAGCAGAAGGGTTGTTTAAAGGGTTATCCAAGGAGTTAGAGATTGAACCAGATTTGGTTTCGTATAATACAGTCCTCAAGGCTTTTTGCGTGACGGGCTCAATGGATTCGGCTGCTACATTGCTAGATGAGATGGAGAAGAAAGGCTTGGAGGCTGATTTGATTACTTTTAATACGCTTTTACATGGGTTTTATGCGAAAGGAAGGTTTGTTGACGGGGAGAGGATTTGGGAGCAAATGAAGGAGAAGAATGTTGAACCAGATAAACGGAGTTATAACTTGAAATTGCTTGGATTGACATTGGAGAAGAGAATGGAAGATGCGGTTAAGGTTGTTGAAGAAATGAAGAGTGAGGGGATTCAACTTGATACCTTTAGTTACAGCACTTTGATTAGAGGGTTTGTTAATGAGGGGGATTTGAAGAATGCTAAGCATTGGTATCTTGAGATAGGAAGAAGTGGGTGTAAACGGGATAAATTGACTTTGGAGGGCTTGATTTCTTTTGCCCTTCAGAAGGGTGATTTTATGTTTGCTTATGGTATTTGCAAGTATGTTCTCTGTAGCAAGTTGCCTGTTCAAAATGCTTTGATACAAAGCGTGGTGGATGCATTGGCTAAGGATTCAAGGCTCGAAGAAGCAAAGAAGCTTGTTGGTCTCGGGGAATCATGTCGTGCTCATTCATATAAGTTGGAATTGCCAAAGCCACCTAGCAATCCAATGACTTATCTGGTTTCTGTTTTTCACCGGGTATAGCTGCAAATGTCGATGAAAGGAGGGTTTTGTGGAGCTAGGAGTTAGATAACTCGCAAAATCTTTGTTTGGTAATGCCTTTTGATCTGTGGTGCTCCCCACTTCTTAGTTCGGTATTGTTTTTTAGCTGCAGTGGTATTGCATCTATGTCCTAAATAGATGATGCGCCTCATGTATTTTATTTGTTCTTCACAAGATAAGCAGATAGATTCTTCACAAACAATTGATTGCCCCTGAGTGTCTCCAACACATTTCTTAGATGACTAAGGTGTAATTCTAGTGTTAAGCTATACATTAAGATGTTATCAAAGGAAACCAACACAAACCTCCTCATAAAAGATTCCGGTATGTGATTCATCGAAGCCTGAAAAGTTACAGGAGCCTTAGTCAAAGTTAAATGGCATCACTCTGAATTTGGAATGCCTTTAGTGAGTTTGAATGGTGTTTTTTCTACGTTGTTGTCATGCATCCTTATTTGATGGTATTCAAGCTTTGATAATAGTAAAAAAAATTAATTTGAGGTGAAAAAAAAAACTTTTGCGGAAAAAAACAAGAAGTGCCGAAGTTGTTAATGTCAGGGTAAGTTGTTTTTGTGTTTTTAAAGTATTTTTTAAAAAATTAAATTTATTTATTTATTTTAAATTAATATTTTTTAGTTTTTTAAATTATTTTGATGTAGTGATATTAAATAATTTTTTAAATAAAAATATTATTTTAATATATTTTTAAATAAAAATATTTTAAAAAAACAACCACAGCTTTTTCATCATACAAAAACTGTTGGTCTTGAGAGCCTCTCTTATCTTTTAGTGTTCATGATTAAAACATTTTCCACCTCTCTTATCTTTTAGTGTTCATGATTAAAACATTTTCCACCACATGCAAAATTATCACGCCTAGATTTTTATTTTGAAATAAATAGCTGGTAATGTCAACGTCAAATCATTTTTATCAGAGAAAGAGACGTGGAAGAGATTACATAAAAACCTCAAGTGTATTTGGTAGTGTGGTTGCGGTTGCTTTTTAAATAATTTTTTGTGTCAAAATACATGTTAATGATATTTTTTTATTTTTTAAAAATCATTTTTAACATCAGCACATCAAAATGATTTAAAAATACTAAAAATATATTAATTTGAAGTTAATAAAAAAATAAAAAATTTTTAAATTTTATCAAACTTTTGAAACGCAGAAACAAACACGCCCATCAACAAAATATGAAGAATACTCTCGTGAAAAGAATATTGAAAGGAATTTATTCAGCTGTAATGTCTTTTGTTTCCATTTTTCGTACTATATTTAATAAAACCAGGCAGCTCATAGGTTGCAGCATAACCATATATATCCATGGTCCCTTCACTAGAAATTAAAGATCCGTTTATTTTACATAAAATATTTTATAAATAAAAAAGTATTTTATATAAAAAATACTATGGTAAAGGATCGAGAGAGAGAGGTGATGAAGAAGGTGATTGTAACTGGTCGATCATGATAATAATAAAAGAGAAGGTGACAGAAGAGGAGGAAGTGGTGGTCGTTGTAAGGTAGCGATGGTGATGCAAAAGATGATCATGTGGTGTTGATCATGTTGATGAGAGAGAGAAAAAAAGGTGGTGAAAAAGAAAGAGTAGAAGGTGGTTGTGGTGAGATAATCATGAGCCATAAATATTTGAGATTCGGCAGATTCATATCTTGGCTCAAGGTTGAAGGTGGTTGTTTTCATTAACCCAAGCAGTTAATAACAGTTATTTCCATGACTTTAGCCTTCCAGGTTGAACTCTGACTAAAGGCATGCAATATACAAATAAGTCGAAGAAATTATAAGGAAACCTTGCACACTAACATCTCAAAAAAATATGACGATCGAAGAGAGGCCGTGGAATTTAATTTCATTATTAATACTCTCGTAGTAAACAGAATATGAAAAGGGCAGCTAAAGCAAGTTGCTTTTTGTTTATATTTTTTGTACTGTGCTTATTAATGAAAGCAGCTAGCTCACAGGCTGCCCAACCATGTCCATGGTCCCTCTGGAACTATAATATGGAGTCGTGGGCTTTTTTTTCTTTTTTCACTGAGACACATTTTCATACAGGAGAGATTTCATATGCTGCTCAAGACTCGGAAGGCGATGGTTGTCATCGTAATCGTACATCAAGGGGACCATTCTTGCAATATTTAGAGAAGCCTTGGAGAAAGTTGATGAAAATGGATTTGGAGAGAGGCATCCCTGGTTGAGTTGTTTCCACGCATCAGAAATCATGTGCAGAACCTGCTTCCGTGCGTCTTCGGACGATGATCCTTCGTTTTCTCTCAGATAGCATTCGACGTACGATCCATCATGGCCATCTTGATTCTCGTCCTGCGATTTCGTATACATACGCTGTATGATTCAAATAGACTTTCGTCTGCCAAAACCACTGGTCCCCCTTGGTCCAAAAAAGGGAGACATTAAAATAGGAAGTTGATAATTGAGGAGTGCTGCGACGTTACCTTGGCGCTTCCCAAGTCATCCCACAGGCGCAGAATTGTGGCTGTGGATGATATGATGGATGGAAAATTGCTAATAAGTTCTACATTTTCCTTGCTTATACCTTGGCCCAGTAGAAAGAAGATGTGAACCAGAACTACATGCACACCAGAACTGACAATCCCATTCTTCAAGTACTCTTCACCACTCGGCAACTTCCCAGAGGCAAACCATCTTGCTTCCACAAGAAACGCCCTGCACAAACTAGCCCACTGCAGAAAAATCAACCGAACAATCATTATGCGTGTTAGAAAATTAATTTCTTATCATAGCTTAATCTTAGATTTTTGCACGAAAATTGTAGTGGGATATCGTACTGCTTTTCGGAGAGAGTCAACTGGGTTCCAGCCGTGTTCCTTGTAGATCTTGTAGCTGATTTCGTTTGTAATATTGTTCAGAGCCTTGAAACATATCTTCATGCAGTCCGGTAAATGTTCAGCGGCAGCAATGTCCCATCTAAAACGATGATGGGAGAGAGTGAGAATTAAGAAATCAACTACGGACGTTCAAACTTGATGCATGTGAATAATAAATCCTACAACTGATGATGACCTGTTGATAACTTCTGTGAAGCAAAAGAGCTCATCGAGAGTGCCATGAACATCGAAAATATCGTCTATTACGTATATCATAGAGACGGGTTTAGTGAGCTCAATCCTTTGTTCTGAAAGACTTGGATCCGTGAGGCATGACATTGACCACATATACCATTTAAGCGGTTGATCTCTTGCAAATCTCAATTCCGTAGACAATCCGAGGTCTTTCCACCATCTAAATGAGCACATTAATGTAAGAAATTACGTGAGAAGGATTCTGTGAATGATAGCATGGATATAAAATAAGTAAGTCACAATCAAACTCACTTCAAGATCTCAACGATTTCGTGTTGATGTTGGGATTGGACCCTCTTAAACTCGGTCATTGCAAGTTCTTGTAGCTCACCAATCCATCCATTTGGCTCATCATTAAAAAAGTATTTGGCCGTGAAACTCGCCAGGCTTTTGTGATGTGGATGGTCCAAAGAATTCCTAACTAATCTAGCTTGATTATAGTCTAGATGTGTCAAACTTGAACGTAGAAGCTGATAACTATAATCTCCAGCTTCATCCAGCACATCTTCACCTCTTATACTTAGCTGTGAAGCTTCATATAAACTCACTAGGCCCATGATGTCACTACTTAGTTGTTGCTTGAATCTTCCCTTATTGTCCTTGAAGTTGTCAAATACTCCTACCACATGTAAATTTCGAGATAAACAAGCAATCGTAAGGATCATAACCTCACATAGATAGCATGAAAAGAAGATGGGATAAACATTAAAAATTAACAACCTGCGGATACGTGGTAACCTTGTTGTCTCAACAATCGAAAGCGAAGCGCAACCTCATAGAGATTGTTATCACTATGAATGGTGCTTAATAGCATAGATTGCCTTGTTAGAATCGAATCAATCTCCTCTTGGAAATGATAGTCAATGCTAAGGCGTTGGATAGCATCAATCATGGCCAGGCCTTGAATTGGCTCCTCTCCTTCTTTCCTCAAAATATGCTTGAATGTCTGCAACTTTTCTGCATACCCAGTGTCAGAATCATCCTGCAAGAGTAAAAAAGCAGTTCCAATGACATTAAGTTTTCATAAAGCAATAAAGGCCAATAATTATTATTATTATTTTAAAAAATGACAAACATCTCGTTAAAAATTCCTTGATAAACACAGTTACAAGTGCAAAATCCATATACAAATATAATTACATTATTAATAGTTATGGGGTACTGTTTTGTGGGACCAAAAGCCAATGTCTGTTTCTGTGAAACGCTCCATTTTTGAGTGCTCGGAAGGGTAGGCTTAAATTCTTTGAGGATGGGCTTCACTCTTTCTGAATTTCGGTTTTGAGGAAATGGCCAGCCAGAAGCAGCTGTCAAGGAAACACTACAAGACAATGCCATTGAGAGAGAGAGAGAGAGTGAGAGAGAGGAGATCAGAGAGAGATTTTTCTTGAGGTAGTGATTGTTTTTGAGTACACTAGGAGATTTCAAGCTGCCACAACTTATAAGATATGGTCGAATAGCAAGCGGCCCTCACGAGTCTCACAAACAGTAGACTCGACACGTTTTGCACATAAAAGACATGCAGTGATTAATTCTCTTTGAGGTTTTTTTTCTCCTTTTTATTTCTTAAGGTTATTAAATTAGATGAGATTTCCATGTAACCCTTTACATTTTTATGTATATTATAATTTTTAAAAGCTAAATCAAACGAATTGATATATATATATATATATATATATATATATATATATATCATAAGATGAAACATTATATTACAAAATAAAATTATAACTACACAAAATAAAATGGATCTTATTTTTATTATAAATAGTTAATATTTGTAGTCAAATCAAAATATATATTAAAAGAAAAGAGAGAAAAACAAAAGGAAAGACTTTTGCTTGATGAAAGAAACCAACAACTTATAAGAGATATTTTATAGCAGCGGTTATTTTTTAAAGTATTTTTTATTTGTAAATGTATAAAAATAATATTTATTTTATTTAAAAAAAATTATTTTTAATATCAGCATATCAAAATGATCTGAAAACACTAAAAATAAATTTAAAATAAAAAAATAAAATAAAAATTAATTTTTTTCAGAAACGTTTTTAAAACATATAGACAAACAAGTTTTATAATGAATCTAATAATATAATAATTAAATTGTGTTTGCATAACACAAGTATTCATTTCCTTCACCCAACAACAAAAATTATCAAAAGAAATATCAAGAGCAGCAATTCAACTATGGAACTATTTTTGTCGTTGTCGATTTGTACAACCTTGCTGGGTCTCACTGGGCTGGACGTACGCTTGGATTTGTTGATACTCTACCAACTCATTAATTTCCTTTCAATCCTATAAAATTAATTGCCCTTTCGGTGGACAAGGTCAATTTTCAAATTCGTTTGTATCATTTAATTTGCATTCTCTGAAATTAAAAATGAAAAAAATTGGGTTAATAATTATAAGAACTTATTAATTTTTTAAAAAAAAAATATTAATTCTTTGAAAGTTACGAAGACAAAACAAACATTAAGAGAGGTTGGCAAGTGTTTTTGTTTACTCAAGGAGTAATTTGCATAATTAAAAACTTCTAGGACTAGAATATGCTGGTCCCTTTGTGTGAGATGCATGCAAGTGAGGTGAGGGGATCGCTTGTGTTCTTGTTTTTGCACTTGAATTTATTTTTTTAATTATTTTTTAGGTAAAATAAAAATAAAATATAAAAATTTTATTTTTAATTAAAAAATATTTTTATAAAAACATAACAACCACGATAAACACGAATTGGAATCTTACATGAGATTCACGTAAAGTCTTTGTCCTGTGGAGACCAAAATATTGTGGGAGGCCATGAAATAAAAAAAAAAAAA
>Ga0325410_1007033_pt1 | contig 12326 bp, 6 predicted proteins | sample PopdelMetagenome_16_FD_206182 | JGI IMG/M metagenome (GOLD analysis project Ga0325410, IMG submission 206182) | Populus deltoides microbial communities from Bellville, Georgia, United States - Xylem-PdIQD-R3 | ecosystem: Host-associated > Plants > Phyllosphere > Stem > Wood/Secondary xylem... | reverse complement strand
TGCCCGCAATTGCCGGGTTCTTAAATGGGAGACTCGCTCAGTCTATTTGCCAGTTGTCAGAAGAAATTAATTGTTTTGAAACTATTACCACTACAAAAATAATTAAATTAATTACTAGATTCAAAAAATTATGATAACAGCTTTATTTTTCAAAAAATGGTGTTATTTCGGATTTTGGTTTGGAAAATATGTTAAAAACTTTAATTCCACCTGCTGCCTGTTTATTAGCATGTGTATGTTTGAAGGTATGGTTGTGGTTATTTTTTAAAGTATTTTTAAGATTAATATATTAAAATGATGCTAAACATATAAAAAAATTAATTTTTTAAAAATACAGCTTGACTTACATTTTCAATTCATGTTGTTTTGAATAGTAATTTTTTTCCCCCCTCCTGTGATGGAAGAAGAGGGAGGGAGATTGCTGCAAATACCATATTTGTCAAGATTTATAATTCAAATAATCAGACATTGCTTATATGTAAATAGCATTTAGATTTCCTAAACTTGATCCTGGATTTGATGCTGTTGATTGAGTTGAAGTGCGTATGTCATGTAAATAGTAGTCATGGATTTTTCGTGAATTGATTATCAGTTTTTAAAGGGGTGATTTTGATGATTAAAGTTTTGATTTCTTATTTTAAGATATGTTATGTAAGTGTATGTTTCGAATTGATTTTTTAACTATATGTATGTGTATGCTAAAAATATTTTACTTTTAAAAGAATATTAAATTTACATTTTTTAATTATTTTAACGTTTTAATATTAAAAATAAAAATAAAAATATTTTAATATATTTTCAATTAAAAAATATTTTTTTTAAAATTCCACACCACACGTTAACCAGCATACATTGAAGCCATTCTAGAGAGGGGGTGGGAATTTATAAACAAGTAAAGCCTATTTTATCGATTCGTTGTTAACTATAGCTTGATGAAAAGAAGACAAATCAATTAACTATAACCAGTATATAGTTGCATCGCAAATACATGAGCATGTCGTTAGAAGTCGCTTAGTTGTAATTAGTATACTGGGTTGTGATATGCCCGACTCGAATAAAAAAAACATCGACTTAAAAAATTATTCATTGTAATGAATTACTTGGTATTACTATTAAATTTGGTTTAATGTTTTAATTTTAATTTTTTTTTTACTCTGATTTATTTTTTAATTCAGATATAAAATTAAATATCATAGGAGTTGATATAAAATTTGTCCTCAAGAGGCGTAGCGTAATGGCAAAAGGTTTGAAATCTGCACAGCAGGTCTCGAGTTCGAATCAGGGCGTGCACCTCTTGTAAGAGCCTGGGACAACCGGGGTTTTAAAAATGTCCTCAAGGGGCGTAGCGTGATGGCAAAGGGTTTGAGATCTGCACAGCAGATCTCGAGTTCGAGTTAGGGCGTGTACCTCTTGTAAGAGCTTGGAACAGCCGGGGTTTTACTCCCTCACCTGGGCCCATAAAGTGCTCTTCTCGGGGGGTGAGGTTTCCTCGAATCCAAAAAGAAAAAATAATAATAATATAACTAAACCGACTTGATGGGTCAAAAAACAACTGAACGATTAGTAAAAAACATGACTTGATTTAAAATAAAAAAAAATCAAAGTAATTTTTTTAATATTAAGATGTCCACATGATTGATCTGGCTTTGCGACTTAACACGCCAAATTCACAACCAGGAGACTTCATTGGGTTTAAGATTTTTTTATTTTAAAAAACCATGTTTTACTTAACTGCACGATAACAGAAACAATTGTTTATAAAATCAAATATAAATTAAATATTGAGATATTTATTTGAAATTGTGATAATTTTATAAAAAATAAACTAAAATAATTCATGTTTATAAATTTAATATCCAATAAATTTTAAATGATAAAAAAAATAAAGAGAAGTGCAAAAAAAAAAAAAAAGGGATTGCAAGAAAGAAAAAGAAAGTAACACGTGGAGATGAGTTGATAATCCACTTTTTTTAAAAAAAAAATGTATCAGGCAATTTGCAAATCCAAAGTAGAAATGGTGTCCTTGAGTTTAGGAGGAAATGTTTAATTATAGTACAATAAATTTAAATATTATTTTGATAGTTTTTTTTATATTGTAATAATGATTTTTTAAAAAATATTTTTTACTTAAAAATATATTTATTTTTTATTTTTTAAAATTTATTTTTAACACTAGTATATTAAAATAATTTAACAATATAAAAAATCAAATATTTTAAAATACATGACGTGCCGTGTAAACAAACGTGGTCAAATCTTGGACACCTTCAAACGAGATTTCTGTGTTACCGACGGCGGGAACGTCAATTGAAAAAATAATCGCTGCAGTTTGTGAACCACTTTCTACTTTGTTGTTGAAGAGGGTAACAGTAATTCCCTTTTGAACTTCCTTACACCGACAATTGATTCAAATCCCCCCATAAACATCACCTCTAACAAATAAAAAAAATGGAGAAATCAAACCACGTACATTTACAAGTCAGGTCTAGGTGAGCTAGAAGAAACATAGGAATAACGATTGCAGAAAAATATTTTATTTAAAAGAACTGTAAAAATATTTTTATACACGCCTAAAAAAGCAGGATATCTAACTCCAACTTAATACCACTAACTCATCTGGGTTTTTTCGTATGAAGAAAATTATTCTAAAGCTTTACAAATAAAAAATATTTTTACATGATTACACATCTATAATATTATTTACAACCTATATGTATATAATTACATTTAATAGAACAAAGTATGTATACCATGAATTTCATTCTCCTTCAAACAATCATGCTATGAAGGGCATGTATATCTGTAATTAAAAAAATATTTATATGAAACAATGGTTGCAATTTTAAAAAATTATGTTATGTTGTATACATGTAATGATTATCAATAAAATTCAAATGTGTTGTTACTGATAGCTATTTCTCGACAACCTTTTTAAAGCGTGGTAGTTTTTTCAAAACCCTTTTTCAGATACCATTTGCAAGAAACACTCCTTTGCTGTAATAGAATTTCCCATTCCTGGTCTCCTCCAATTCCAGTCACGGTTTGTAGCCGTTGGTCGAGATAACGTTGTAGAAATCGCCGAATCAGTCTCGCCCTGGATGTTTCCTTACTTTCCTGTTCAAAATCAAGGGACCGCTCGCTACTGGCAATATATTCATAACGCTATGAATTTGAATTTAATGATTGCTTTTACTGTTTTATTCAATTCAATAATCCACTGGACTGATAATCCAATGTCCACCGATATCAAAGTTGTTCACACCCCTCCAGTTTTATAATCGGCACAGAATTTTCTATACTGAAACATCTCAAAGACCGTTTCGAGAGTGTGCGCGTATATATGTATGTATGTTAAAAGTAGACTTTTTTAAATTAAAATAAATAAATCAACCTCCTATATATATATATATATATTTCAACAAAAACAGCATGTCAAGCGTCTAAGAATATATTCTAAAATTTGTATCATTATCAGATATCTAAACTAAAAAAAAATAAAAATAAAATTGTTCGTCACAATGAAAGTTAAATATCTAAAATAAGGAAGTTTGGATATGTTTCAGCCTTGAAACATAAAATAATCCGATATAAAATAATATTTTAATTGATATAGAGTTTCGCTAGCTCTATAACCGGAAGAGTACTGATTTTAGGTTAGTGCGGAAACTTCCTTCTGGACTGTTTGGAATGCACATGGTGTTTTTTTAAAAATTGATTTTTTTAAAAAAAATATTATTTTAATATAACTCTAAAAAAAAAATTGAAAACAATACTCACCGATGCCATCCAAAGCTAAAACGACAAAATGGTTGCCACGAGCGAGGTGGCTGACATTACAGAATTAAGAGACCCCACATTCCTGCCTTGTAATCAGATCAACCGCCCGTCTTCCTCCGGCTGGTGTGGTTGTGTAATAGCAATTATTTTTTAATATTTTGCAGCACGCCAGGATCGCATGAAGGCACCGTGACTACACGTAATGCTTTCCTTTTTAAAAAAATTCAATTAAAAAAGTCAATAATTGTTTCGAAACAAATTTAATAAACAATTGTTCGATTATTCTGACAAAAAAAAAAGGGTCAAAGGAAATAATAATTGCTCGATGCACAAATAGAACAGTGGTGAATAAAGGCAAAATAGGTGACGTAGTTCTGGGAAATGGCTCCAAGTGACAGCTAAGCCGGCCTCAGATGTAGCATTTTAACATTATCCACTGCATGTATGTGAGTGTCACACGTAATGTTTTTCAAAACAACTAAAATAATATATCTTTTATTTTTTAAATTTTATTTATGATAAGTTTAAAATATATAAAATTACTTTTTTAAAGATGTACTTTTATTCTTTAAATGCATGGATTTTTATTTTACAACTCGCAAAGGATTTTTATGATTTTATATACACATTTAAAATCTTTTATGATTTACGAATACCGATTCAATTTGCTCTTGAGCTTGAATATTATTTTTATAAATTTGATTTTTTTAAAAAATAGATTAGGTCGAACACTTGGTGGGTAATTGTTTTATGGGAAAGTTTTTTTACTCATTTTTAGTTTAATTTTAACTAACCAATCTCCAATTGCCTGGTCTGTTCTTATTTTCTTTTTGTGTGTGTTCTCATATTTTAATATTATAAAAGAAAAAAAAAAAGAGAGAAACAGATACATATTTATGTACACCTAATCTCTTAATCTTGCATTTTTTATTTGTCATGGAGACCTATTTCCGAGAAGCCTCTAGTCTACCTTTTATTCCGGCTTGTTAGGCAGCGTGCGTGGAAAAGGCTGGCATCTTCAGTCCACGTTCTTCGTTTCTTGCTTTAAGATCTTTGAATTTTCTTAACGAGGCCGATATATCTCTCTTTTCCAAAGCTTAGAGTAATGTCGAATTATTTTATATTCTACAAAATATAGTACGTGTTTGTTAAAAAAATATTATTTGAAATTATTTTTTATTATTTTAATGTACTAATATCATAAATAAAATATAAAAATATAAAAAATTATTTTAATAAATTTTTAAATAAAAAAGTTATTTTAAAAATTATTTGATATTTATGTTTAGTAATGTCGCGAAGATTGATTTTTAAAATATTTTTTAATTAAAATATATTAAAATAAAATTTTTATTTTAAAAAATTTATTTTTAACATTAACATATTAAAATAATAAAAATTTTAAAAACATATTTCCCACCCAAAAAATCTATAATACACGCTTGACAGTCTAGTACATCGAGCATTTTTCCTGAAAAAAATGGTTTATTCTCCGTATGCTAGAAACTTGTGTCCAGGTTCGTATCTTTCTTCTGGGTTTATTTTCAAAAGGCTAAATAGTAATGTGACCCTGAATTATTGATTGAATTCAACTTGATCGTTGATCTTTTAATTTTTTGAATATGATCCCTCGAACAGTCTCTGTCGGACATTTGGGTGGGTGGGGTCGGACATTTGGGTGGGTGGGGGGGACATTTTGCTCGGAAAATAATATACATCCACGTGACTCCGTTTATTCCTTTGACCGATTACCAGATATTATTTTCACCCCACATGCTTCTTTGAAGTTTGACCAATTATCAAATACTGATTTTATCCCAAGTCTCTTTTACGAGTTTGAAAAAACAAATTATATATATATTGGTTAGTAATAGATAAGATAAAATAAAATATAAAAAAATATTATACTATTAATATATATATATATATTATTGTTTAAGAGAACAATTAGATATTATTTTTTTTAAATTGAGTGTTGAGATTGATAATAGTATAATAACTTTGGTTACAAAACCTGAATTATCTTGAAAAACTACATTAAGATTGGTCTGAATTTTAAAAAATTGAGGAATAATTGACCTAACTATCCTGGTAAAAAACCTGAATCGACCCACGACCCTGTCAATTTAGGATAAAACCCAAGTAAAATCTTGTTTGTTTTTAAAAAAATAATTAAAACAAACATCATTTTATCCTTATTTTTTTAAAAAAATAAGGTTGAGCCTCACAATCTGTAACTCAATTCTTATTTGGATTAACTCTCGAGTCGAGTTTTAAAACTATAATGATGATTATTTTTATCTTTTTATATTTTAATTTGACAAGTTTAGAATTAAAAGTTTTTTATAATAATAAAAAATAAAAAATATTATATTTGAAAACATGTCTATGCTGTATTATATTTTATTGATTTAACAGTATAAAAATTTACTAAAAAAATATTATATGAATATATTTATTTTTATACGTGGATAATTGTGTTTTTAATCAAATATATTAAAATTACTCTTGTTTTTGTTTTTATCCCAAGTAAAATGGATATCGGATGAAAGATCTAAAAATCTATCGATAATCGTTAGAGGTACTTATAATGAATATACAAAATATATTAAAAAAAAACTTAAAACAACACAAATAAAATACCCTAATATATAAAAGAAAACCAGGTTTAGTCTCATGAGTTTATGGACTAAACAAATTTTCTTAGAAATCAGAGGCAAATTCATAATTTTACAAGAGTTGTGTTATTACCCAATTTTTTATGTCATACGTGCTAATGGAGATGTCCCTTTTAAATCGAAGACAGGAATTTAGTTCAAGGTTGTTGGGAAATTGACAAAAACAAAGAAGAAAGAAATGTTTTTCGAACCTTGTTTCAGCCATCTTCTACTTTTTTTATCCTTCCCCACTGCTGTCAAAATTGTCAGGATTCTTAGGCTAATTAGGAGTCTTTTGATGCCAAATTCATTCCTTTTCTATATGGTCTTTAAGGTTGAATAAATCGCTTAGAAATGGCACTAAGAAAACCTGGTTCTGCTGCCGCCACAATTTGTTTTTGTTCCAACTTAGGCCCTGATTCTGACTTGGTTTCATGCAATATCTGACTATCCCAGCTATATTCTATCACTCATGACATGTTGAAGAGTTGACCTACACCCTTATTGGATCCTGGGGCTCATTGTTTTTATAGCAGACTATCAGTCGAATTGGGATGCTTGGCGTTGTAAGTTTTCTAAATCAGATCAAGAGATCCCTTTTTACCAACCAGATTGTTGCAAATTTATGTTCTTTAAAACAATTTTATCTCACTTCAAATCCTTAATCAAAGTTGTAGTCCCGAACGCATATATGAATTTGGGCTTTCGAATCGCTTAATTTTGATATTAGGAGCTCAAGATATTCCTGTTTGAATATCTGACGAGAATTCTACCGCGAGCAGGATTCTAACCAGAGTTGCACTAAAAACTCTGCTTCCATCATGATTTTGCTGGTTGTTATTCTCAGGTTATACTCTCAATCATATCAGGATGCTCGACATTCGTCAGTTTTTTTAATCAGATCAGGAGACCATTTTTTACCAACCAGATTGCGGCTCGATTTTGTTCTGTAAAATAATTTTATCTCACCTTGAATCCTTCATGAAAGTTGTAGTTCTACACGCATAGATAAATTTAGGCTTTCGAATCGCTTGATTTCGATATCAGAAGCTCAAGATATTCGTGTTTGAATATCTAATGAGGAAGAGAAAATTCTGTCGCAGGAAGGATTTTGCCCCCAAGTCTGCAGGACTGAATTGGAAAAAAAGACTGAAATAAGGGACGTAATTGCCGATATAAATTGGAAGAAACTTGGCTGGGTTTTGAAGAAATAGAAAAAACAGGGAAAGGACCAGCAAATGACAGAAACTCTGCCACAAAAGGTCACGTTTCTGCTTATTTTCTAACAACAAACGACACCGTCTTTTCCTTTGTTGCATTAATTCTCTTCTTTAGCTAGACGGTGCCGTATGAAAACAGCCCTATTTTGAATTAATAAGCATGGTACTGTACCCCCGTCTGCAACCTTTTCCCTCCTCTGCAGCTGTTTCTTGCCATTTACTGTTTTTGGCATTTCTCCCGTCCTTGCACTGCACAAAACAGTCCCCCTTTTCATGCTAGGATGGCAGCTGCAAAAGGGAACGACTTTGTACCTCCAGTGCCAGCTAGGGGAAGAGGACGCAGAGGGAGCCTCACACGGTTGGGATTTTATCCCTAATACACACGGCTGGGATGAGGAGGCATGAGAGGGGCCTCCAAGTTTGGCTTGACTATATATACAAGCTGGGGATGGAAAAGAAGAAAAAAAAGAAAGAAAAAGGTGGAGGGAGACAAAGAGAGTTTAAATATAAAGGGAAAAAGAGGAGGCGGAGAAAAGAAAAAAGAGAGAGTTAGCATAAGGCTGAGGTTAGAGAAGCCAAAAATCATTGAGAACGGGAGGAGATTACCTTGAGTCTATCCTTCTTTGTCGAACCGGGTTTTGCAAAGACTCTAAGAGGTTTTTGAAAAGCTCCCAACGACAGAAAAAGAGGAAGGCCTGCTTCGGGTCATTGTTGGTAAAAAGGCAGAAGCTTTTCCACCAGTTGCATCTCGTTTCTCTACATTCAAACGTGTAGGATCAGCAGGTATGAGTCTTGATTTTCTTTTTTTCTTTAACATTTGTAAAGCTGTTTGTTTGGTTTTCTTGTCCTTTCAAAATCTGTTTTCTGTTTCTGTTTTGGGACGTTCATTTTCCATTTTAGCAACAAATTTGTATGCTTGCCCACTGATCCTCCCATGCCTTTAGATTATTTGCATGTTAGAGCTGCGTTTGTTTTTCCTTCTGCTGGTTACTTATACGACGACTCATTTAGAGAGAGAAATGAGAGAAAGTCCTCTTCAGGAGGTGATGTTTCGGCTGGTTTTGGAGTGTGCTTTCCTTCCTGCTTTCTTTGAAAGAGATATAGCTAGCCATTTGATTTGTTGCTTCTGCTTTGGTGTCTTTGATATTCATGATATAAAGGCATGCTCTTTCGGCTTTCATTTTTGTATAAAACCAACCATGACAGTGTCATAAATTAGAAAAGGACAGGCGAGCAACGTGCTTTGTTTTAGGTTCGGTTTTCAAATGTTTAGCTTCCATGTGTATATGACTTAATCCCTCCTGTCGAAGATGAGGGGTCATGCTATGCTTAGGCTTTAAGTTGATTAGCTATGTTTAGTTTCTTGTTCTATTGCTATGAGAAACCGTGGGTTGTAAAGGTTTTCATCATCCCTGCCTTCCTTTGCTTGAGCGTCTCCTTGCAGTGGAACATTGCAGAGGAATAGTTGTGGCTTATAGGTGCAGAAGAGAGAGTGAAAAACGTGAGGGAGGGTCCTTTTAATTAAGGGACTTTGTTTTTTTCTTTTCTCTCGGCCGGTTCTGGGTTCATGCTTTCTTCTCTGTTTTGTGAAAATAAGATAACATACACTTTTCATATGTATACGGACTTACTCTTTTCTGTTGAAAATAGGGGTCATGCTATTTTTGGTTTCTGAGTTTGAGAGGATGGACCGAAGTCTGTTGAATGAGATTTGGCTTTGAAAAGCTTTTCCCCCTACCGGTTCCTTTGTTTTACACGTGCTGTTTAAGTCTTGCAGTGTTAGAAATATATGTGGTGGCTTGTTGTTTTAATTATGTTTACTGTGATGTTTGTGTTTTAATATAATAAAAATGTTTTCTTATGTGTTGTCTTTGGTTAATACCCTAATATATTTTAATTTTTTTAAAAAAAGCAAATATTTGAGGTTTCAAAAAATATGTTTTAGCATGGATTTTTTAAACACAAAAATTATTTTCTTGCATCTTGGATTTTACAACGTGTTTGAAAATTCTAAAGGGTGTTGGCCAATATTCCAAAAATATAAAAATCTTATTTTTAGGAATTCGTCTTTATTCACTATTAATGTTTGGATGAGAAATCTCAAAGGGGGCAAATATCCAAAATATTATTAGGAATAATTTGTTATTATTCACTATTAATGTTTAGATAAAGAAATCTAAAAGGGGTAAATATCCAAAATATTATTAGGAATAATTTGTTATTATTCATTATTAATGTTTGGATAAAGAAACCCCAAAGGAGTTAATATTCAAAATATTATTGGGAATAATTCACCATTGTTCATTGTTAATATTTGGATAAAGAAACCCTAAGTGGTAAATATCAAAAAATATTTTTTTAGGAACAACAAAGTCATTATCTCTTAATAATATAAGCGCAAATAAACTTATAAAAGGTAAATGTCCAAAATATTGTTAATAGAAATACAACTTGTTCATTTTTAATATAAGGGTAGATTTATGCCTAAAATTTTATTTAGAACCATTTAATTGCACATCTTTGGAAGAAGCCTCAATTATAATTGGGGACATTTCAAATTTTGATTCCACAATTTATGATTCATGGGAAATATAAAATACTAAGGCAAAAATGAGCTTTTAAAAGCACTTTGAATTTCCTTAGATTTCTAACTTAGTTTTTTTCTCTTCTTCGCGATTTACGAGTCGCGAACACTTGAAATACTAAGGGAAAAATGAGCTCTTAAACACATTGAATCTCCTTAAATTTCTATTTTAGCTGTCTCTAAATTCATAAATTCTGAATTTATTTCAAATCGAGCATAGACTTTAAGAGATCTGCACCATTTCTCTTCAGCACTCTATAGGCATACCTAAATATATGATCCATATTGACCAAGGGTTCTTTCCCTTAAACTTTGAACCCAAGTTTGTATATCATAGCAGACTTATCCTAGTAAACTAATGGGATTAGAAAACATCAACACCATAACAATTATAGGCAAACCAAACACCAAACAACTTATCTTAAATAGGACATATTAGGGGTGTTAAAACCTTTCCTTTACACAACCAGTCCCTTGCCTTAGAATCTCTGAAAAACCAGTTAGGTTTCCTAGTGACCATAATACTAGGTGGCGACTCCCTTTTTCACAAAACAAAAACCCCGACATCAATCCCTACTATCGGGAATGGTCGCCGTGACGTCGAGCTCTCACGAGGGTACATAACAACACTAAAATTTCACCCATAATCCATCCTCGGTTATGTTCATAATCTAAATTTACATGATAGGGACCAAATTGTAAATTTCTAAACTTTAGGGACTAAACTGTAAATCTCTAAAGTTGAGGGACTAAGCTGAAAATTACACAAATAAAGTTTCAAACTGAGATTCACCACCCTTAAACTTGTAAGAATAATGCCCATATTTCCAAAATACACTTCAGGAGTCAAATTATAATTTTATAGAGTTCAAAGACTAAACTGTAATTTTTATAAATTAATGATCAAAATAAAATTTTATCATCTTCAAACTCAAGACCATTCTTTCCAGATTTTCCAGCAAAGTTTAAATAAATTTCTTAACTCGTAACAAATCAATTAACAAATTATTTTCTAACAACACACCCAAAATCAATTGCTTAAACCTTAAACTCATAATAATCATGAATCAATCTTAACAACATAAACTTTAAATCTTTATAAACCTTAATTTCTTCCATAAATAAACCATAATCGAAAGTAACACGAGAGGAAATCATTTACTTGCTATTTTCACATTTCTTGAACCAAAATCTTAAGATAAAAAACTAAAATATTTGGTTTTATGAGGGGAGGGTCATGACAGCCACATGAATTAGAAGAGAGAAAATAATTCTCTTGCAACTTTTCCTTATATACCTAGGTCAATTTAGGTTAAACTTGGGCTGACTTGAGCTTGAGTTTGGGCTAAAAGTTAGGGTTTTACAAATCTAATATTGAAAAAAAAAAGTTATTGAAGAGTGAAATTGAAAATAAAATATTCAATTAAAAAATGATAAAAAAATAAACCGAATCGTCTCGTGTTGACCTATTAACCCCCAACTTGGACAATGAATTCGAGATAATCCTGTACAAAGCAAACAAAAATTAAAAATAAAAAGCCCAATTAAAAAAAAAAAACTAAATAGAGTAAAGTTGGTTCCACATGTCAAATATGTAACAAAGTTTATGAGATTGAAATAACTCCATATAAAACAAATAAAAAACCACGAAGTTTAATTCACAATTAACTCAATGTTGAATGGTGAAATTGAAAAAAATAATAATTAGAAAAAACAGCAAAAAATAACCCGAGTTAACATAAGTTTAACTTGTTAAACCCACGACTTGAACCATAAAATTGTGATAAATTCATAGAAAATAAGTAAAAAAAATTATGAAGCTTTTGTTCCCAAGGGATCTAATTTTTAAGGTTGAGATTAATAAAAAAAATCATAAATCATAATTACTAAAATAACACAATATAAAAAGAAGAGTGAAACTGAAAAAAATAAAAAATTAAAAGTGAAATTAAAAGAAAAATAAAAAAACACCATACTATTTTAATGAAGGGATTTAATCATACTTTTTAGTATTTTATTAATTAATAATTTTAATGGAAGCATTATACATCGAGACCTTGTCCGATGAATTTTTCACTTTACCGCACG
>Ga0325410_1007032_pt1 | contig 12326 bp, 4 predicted proteins | sample PopdelMetagenome_16_FD_206182 | JGI IMG/M metagenome (GOLD analysis project Ga0325410, IMG submission 206182) | Populus deltoides microbial communities from Bellville, Georgia, United States - Xylem-PdIQD-R3 | ecosystem: Host-associated > Plants > Phyllosphere > Stem > Wood/Secondary xylem... | reverse complement strand
ATTAATCATTCAATAATTGAAAATTCACATAAAAGTGATATTATTATAAAAAAAATCTTATTTTTTTTAAATAAATAGTGATTCCACTAAATGCTAATTTAAAGAACGTATGTAAAATTTATAAATACATTAAAGAGTTGATCAGTATTTTTTAAAGTGTTTTTTATTTATAAATATATTAAAATTATTTTTTTTATTTTTTTAAATTATTTTTGATATTAGTATATTAAAATAATAAAAAATAAAAAAATATTTTTTTAAAAAAAATATAATGGTAGGAAAAAAAGAGTGAGAAAGAGACATGGGAAATTCGCCTTGATCTTCCTATTTATGCACACCTAACCCACCAACCTACCAAACACAGTCGCTTTCTGTACTGTTTTTGATATCTATGAGCAGCTCGTGCCATAATTTCCACACTGGTGATGTAATTTGTATTTATATGTTAGAAAATAATTTTTTATTGAAAAATAAATTTTAGTAAATTAAATTTTAAGAAAATAAATTATTTTCTAATATTTAATAGTATAATAAAAAATAAATTAAAAAACACTTTTCAGTATTTAGTTATATCATGGAAAATGAGCTGGAAAATAACTTATTAATGTTTTATTTTTCTCAAGTTTATTAAAATAATGAGGAACAAATTTTATAAATTAAAAAGTTGAATGAAAATGAAATTGAAAAAAAATAATTTCATAAATTATCTCGAATAAAATAAATAATAATCAAAATAATAGAGATCAAATCTAAACAATAAAAAAAATAAAAGATGAAGAAATTAAAATAATAATAATTAACATTTCATAAATTATTTCAAATAAAATAAGTAACAATCAAAAGAATAATGATCAAATTTGATAGATAAAAAATTTCAATAAAAAATAATAAGGGAAAAGCAAATAACAATTATAAAAATAAGAACCAAAGTTAATATAAAAATTAAATTTTAAGAGATAAAATTGAAAAATAAATATTCAAAACAAAATAATATGATATTTCTAAATTTTTCACAACTTCCGGAAAGTGTTTTCCATCCAGATTTTTCAGGAAAACACTTTTCTGAAAACCAAGTTAAATTTTTCTTTGACTGAAATTGTTTTTTATTAATCAATTTTTTTAATGATAAATAAATACATGAAAGTTTAAAAAATAATTTTTCAAAAATTACTTTAAAAAAGAAACAAGGAAATTTACTTTTGGTGACATTGGATTTTCTGTTCTTTGATCTTGCTTTTGGAATCATTCTTCAGATGAAAAGTTTATGACTTTTCGCTTGTGTTTCTTGATTTCCTTGCCAGGCGAGGCAAAGTTGCTAGTAAAGTTCCAGGACAAGCCACAACACATATAATAATAATATTTTCAATAAATAAGAGCCTATAAACAATATATTACAGCTATGAAAAGGTAAAAAAATGAACCTGAAATACCAAAAATATCCTAGAATTAATTTCATTAAATGCTCAATAAATTATAAAATTATGTATAGTAATAATTCGAAAAATCAAATTCAAATAATTTAAAATTCAATTCAATTAATGTTCAAATGTTAACTCTTGGATCCTCAAAATATTCAAAACACATGGCGAAATTCAATTGGAAATTAAGATGCTATATATATTTCTTGATTTAATTAAAAAAATATATGATGTACCCTATTAAGAAAAGATATGAGATTAAAACAATCATAGACAACCGTTCATTTTAAAGTGAAAGATTGATTTATTTTAGTATTTATAGTTAATAATTTATTATGTTTCTATATTTATTTAAATCAGTTATGCATATTAAATAAAATTTTGAAGGTTATAATATACTTTGTTTCTTTATTTATTCTGATTATTTAATTCTCATTGATTGAAAACATAAACATTACATTTTGATTCTATTTTTTTATTATTATTGATTAGAACTTATGATTAGACAGTTGACTTTGTCTTCGGCTTTAATGTATTATATACATAGTGGACCGACCCAGAAAATTTCTCAATCAATCAATATTATATGGTTTTTTCCCCCCCAAATGGTTGTCTAGTGAAAGCATTGACAATATATATTTTGCTAAATTAAAGTCTATTTTATAATTGGAATTGGAAATAGAGTATGTAAGTCGTCAAATATGACAATCGCTTTAAAATATAAAGAGTACTAAATTATTATGGATTCTCAAGCCAGTCAATACTTAATACATACCAAGGGAACTTTTTTTTTGAGAACATATTATATAGAAAGTGTATTTCTATGATTTGTAGTATTAAAAAAATATATTTTAAATAGAATATTTTATAATCAAGAAGAAAACAACGCTATTTTTCAAGAAAATGAAATGAGTCATGGACTTAGAATTTAACATTTTTTATTTATTAAAATTTGAATTTTTTATATTATTTTGATGTGCTGATATCAAAAATAAATTTTAAAAAATAAAAATATATATATAATTTTAATGCATTTCAAAGCAAAAAAACAAAAACTTTGAAAAGTAATTTTTACCACACTCGCAAACACTCCTCTAGTTTACGACGTACACTACATTCTAACCCTCAATTATAACAATTATCACTTCACCACTACTGTTTGATATTATAATAGTTTTTACGGTTATAATTAAAAAATATAGGTTTAATAAAAGCAATTACTTGTAGATTTTCATTAATCAAAGTTTCAAGAAATAATTTTTAGATAACTCTATATAAAATTATGGTATGTATTGAATAACCAAACACTTTTAAATTTATAATTAAAACAAAACATAGACAACATCACATAAACAAATAAAGCCTCTCACTACAGGCCTGTTTGAGATTGTGATAGCGGTTGCGGTTCAAAGTGTTTTTAATTTAGAAATGCATTAAAATAATATATATATTTTTTATTTTTTAAAAATAATTTTTGATATCAACACATTAAAACAATCTAAAAATATAAAAAAAATTAGCAAAAATAAATTTAATTCTTTTTTAAACTTTCTGAAACAGGGCCTACAATCAACACCATCACTAGTATATATAACAACCAAAAGCCTTTGTAATCATCACCAAACATTCCTACTAATGTAGATATCATCCTGCCACCATCTTATTTAAAAATATTCGAAAGTAAGATTGATGCACGCTACAAATCAGCTAGGTGTCGGGTTGAACCATCTTGTCTATCCAACTTTTATAACCTGAATTATTATAATATTATTAATTTTAACATTCAATGTAAATTACAGTGAAAATAAATAGTATCTAATTATTTTTCAAAATATGTAAGTTTGACAATAATATATTTTATGGATAAAATAGATTTTTTATATTTGATTTTGTCTTGTTCATCATTAACCAAACATGATACATAAATAGTCGATATGTTTTGTACACTATTACCAAATATAATTTTGTCTTCATCTTATATTATATCTTGTCTTCACTATTTGTGTTATTGTTATCTCGAGATAATAATCAAACGTCATATATTTATAAAAAAAACATATTTAAAAGTTTAAATTACAAAAAAAAAACTAAATGAGCTCAGTCTTTTACTATGGCTTTGAACACAAAAAACTGTGGATTGGAACAGTGTAAATATAATTTTGCCCTTGCTAAAAAAATTGATTAAGCCTGTAATTTGGGGTACAAATGTCTTTTTTATAGGATACTTTTGTCATTGCAAAACTGATTAAGGACAAAATGGTCCGAACATGTTTTTTTTGTTACACTGTAATTATTATTTTTCCCCCGAAAGCAAAAAATAATAATCTTTTGGTGAAGAGCTCTTTTGTTTTTTTTTAATGAATAGTTAAGTTATGATCATGCTCTTGGAAGAGAAAAGAAATATACATACATAGAGGGGCTTCTACTCCTTTTCCATTTTTAAAATAACAAAATGACGGGATTAACCTTGTGATTCGAAAAAATAAAGGCTATTTGCGAGGGTGTCTTGGTTTTTTTCAACAAGTTCTGTTGTTATTTTTAGGTTTTGTTAGAGGTTGTTTGGTAATTTTAATTTTTAAAATATTATTAAAAAAAGTTCATGCACGCGTCATCGCGTCATGACCTCCGAGCCATTCAAGAGGCGACCATGTGGTTTTCATAGTCTTGTTTCTGTTGTGGCATTAGGAGTGGTGTGTAGTCCTTTTTTTAGCGGTGCGATGCATGCTTATGAAGGAGGTCTGGTCAGGTTGCGATAAAGGTTATTTCTTTCTTCTCTCTTTTCCCTCTCATTTCCTAGAAAGACACACATGAACTTCCAAAAAAACAATTGTGCCATCCGGTTTGTAATCTTATCGATTTTTGTCCTCTTTCTTTTAATTAATGTTTATTTAGCTTTTAATGATTTTTGAAGTTTGGATTTCTTTAATTTCATCCATGGGTTTTTTTCAATTTGATTTTTTTAATTGGATTTGGTCCCTCTACTTTTAATTGCTCTATTTTTATGCTTTATATTTTTCTTGATTATTTTTTTTGCAATTTTATCCCCTTTAATTTTATTGCATTTGTTTTTTTAATTTATTTTTTGTCTTCATTCATTTGATTGTTATATTCTTATCCTTTTTTATTTTTTTTAATTTTCCCCTCAATATTTAATTTCATTTGGTTTTTTATCAAGTTTTGGTCCTTCTTCTCTCAATAACTTTTTTTTTAAAATCGTTTTCTTACTCTTTTTTTTTTAATTTAGTTCTTAATTATTTTCTTTTGTTTTTTTTATATCATGTCTGATATGCATTGTTTGAGTTTTAAATTGTTTTATAGTTGAATACTTTACTTTGTTGTTTTTCATGGTTGCCTTTCAACATGATAGTCATTTATTGAAATGTGATTTTTTTTCTTCAAATTCATCATTTAACATTTGGTTATTAAACTCTTAGCATTGTTTTTTGCGCTTTTCTTTTTGTTGAGTTATCACAATCTTATATCCTGGGTAATAGATTAATCAAGTTAACCATGGTTGCCTCATATTTTTTTCTTTAGATTTTTTTTATGAAATTTATTTTCTTAACAATTTCATACCTTGACGTTAAATTATTGGGCCTTGATTTATGTTTTTTTTTCACTTTTCTATCTATTGGGTTATCTCAAGTGCGGGTTAATCAATTTAACCCAGGTTACCTTGTATTTTTTCACTCAATGTTTTTTTATTTAACTTCGGTATTTTTTGCCAGGTTCTTCTCTTGGAAGTCTATTTTTTTTTATCCTGGTCTCATATCATGAGTGGTGGGTTAGTCAAGCTGACTCATTTTTTTTTATGACTTTATTTTTTTTTAATTTTATTATTTTGCATTAAATTATTTTCCATTAAGTTTTGTTAATTTTTCGCTTCTCTTTCTATTTTGTTACTTCAAGAGCGAGTTGGTCAAGTTAACCCGAAGCATCTTGTATTTTCATTCATAATGTTTTTTTTATTTAACTTGTGCTTGTTTTGTAAGTCCTTTCTTTTAGAGGTCTATTTTTCTTTTATCTCGGTCTGATGTCACATGTGGTGGGTTAGTCGAGTTAACCCGAATTGACTCGGATTTTTCCCTTTGATTTTTTTATGATTTTTTTTCAATTTCATCATTTTGCATTAATTTATTTTCCCTTGAGCTTTGTTATTTTTTAACTTTTCTTACTATTTGGTTATTTCGAGAGTGGGTTGGTAAAATTAACACGGATTGATTTAAGGTTTTTTTGATGTCTTTTTTATTCAACTTTTTTTTTTACCAGGTCATCCTTATGACTTTTTTTTAATCTCGATCTCATATTGCATGTTGTTGGTTCGTCAAGTTAATCCGAATTGACTCGAGTTTTCTTTTTCGATATTGTATTTTTTGAAGTTTTTTTTTCCTTTGACATTGGATTATTAGACTTTGAACTTTACAATTTCCTTTCCTTTTTTTTTACGAGTTCTTTCGATTTCATATCTTAAACCGTGTTTTAGTTAATTTAATTCTAGCTGTCTTGAATTATCATCGCTTGAATATTATTTTTTAATGTTAGAAAAAGTTTAACCCGACCCGTAATGTAACGCGAGCTACTGATTATTTATAATTCAAGCATTGGGCTATAACCCATTCAAAATGGGAAAATCAAACCTTAGGTCCAACCCATAAAGACCCTCTGCCTAAGATCTCACCTCTTCCAAGTGTAAAAAGAAGCACTTCTCCACCTCAAGTCTAGATAATTCCATACCCCAATAAATGGCACAAAAGTGACACCCTAATAAATTATGCTAGAAGACTGTAAAATACAAGACATTATTAGGGTTACAAAAACAATTTCACACAAGGTGAGGGGCCTCTGGCTCAATCCTCTCTCTCCCTCCATCTGTTTCCTTTTTTTTCTTTTCTTTTCTTCTCCCCCCAAAATTTTTACACCAGTTCTAAAAACCAAAAACAAAAAAAGTCAAAATACACACCCATTGAAGTAAGTTTTTTTTTTTTTTTATGTTATAGATATATTATTTCTATAGGATTTCCTTTTTCTTGCTCAACACCTCTCGCTCTTACAGAAATGTGTTTTGTGCTATCTTGCTAGGGTTTTGAAATCTGGGTTTTGTTTTTTTTGGGCTTTTTTGCATTCTTGTTGCTGGGTTTTGGTTTGTGAAGTAAGTTCCCATATGGATCATTTGTGTTTATAAAGCTGAGTTTTGTTGTTTTGGTGTGATTTTGATGGTTTTGAGAGCTAAATAGTTATGGGTTTTGTGTTCAATCTGTTTATGTTTTTTTCTTTGTTCATGAAATGGATGTGTTTTTAGGGTTTTGAATGATAGATTTAGAGTTTGTTTGCCGCAATAAGTTTGTTGGCCTCTGTTTTTGTGTTGCTTTTAAATTTTCTCTTAGCTGATGTTTAAGTCTTAACACTTTTCGAATTTGTATTTCTAGTTTGTGGGCAATAGAGTCTTAAGATTCCTAAATCTATGTTTGGTATATCTGAAATGTAGTGATGGGTTTTTTCTTTCTTTGTGCGTGTGTGTTTAAATTTACTGTTTATAAGGCCTTGAAATGGATTCTGCTGCCTTTTTCTTTCTTTCTTTCTTTCTTTGTTTTTTTTTTTTTTTTTCTCTGGGGGGGGGGGGGCTGGCAAATTGTTCTGATTATTTTGTGACATCTGGATGTGGGTTTCAGGTTACTACTGTTTAAGCTTCTGGGGTCAGTTAGATTGCTGCTTTTACTAGTGGGGGGGTTCTGGTGCTTTGGTGGTGAAAGGCCAGTGTTTCTGTTTAAGCGTGATTGCTATTTCGAAGAGCATTTTGGTGGTTATTCAAATGGTAAGTCACTTGTCATTCTTTGTTGTCAGTAAACATGTTATTTGCTGTTACTGGACGTGGATTTAGTGGGAAATTCGGACTGAATATGCCTGGCTTGTATTCATGCAGCTCGAAGATTTTGGATGATAGTTGGAGGTTGGAAAGACAGGGCAAAAGTTGTTGCCTAGTTTTTCTGTGTGTGTGGCATTAGAAAGTGCATCTGATTTGTTGCTCTTGGATTTCAACCAAGCATGGAGTGCAACAAAGATGAGGCCATAAGAGCAAAGGATATCGCGGAGAAGAAGATGCAAAGTGGTGACTTTGAAGGCGCAAAGAAAATTGCATTGAAGGCACTGCAACTCTACCCTGATCTTGAGAATATTTCCCAAATGTTGGCGGTCTGTGAGGTTCATTGTTCTGCACAAAATAAACTATACGGGTCAGAAATGGATTGGTATGGAATTCTCCAAATTGAACGCTTTTCTGACGAGGCAGTTATCAAGAAGCAATACAGAAAGTTTGCGCTCTCGCTTCATCCAGACAAGAACAAGTTTTCTGGTGCAGAGGCGGCTTTCAAACTGATTGGTGAAGCAAATAGGGTGCTTACAGACCCAGCCAAGCGTTCTTTGTATGATATGAAGTGTAAAGGCTCAGTGAGACCTGCTGCACCAAGGCCGACATCCCATCAGTCAAATCATAACTCCATTGCCAAGAAGCAGCATGAGGCTAACAAATTTTCTAGCGCACCTGGTTCGCAGTACATGAGTGCGCATCCATACCAGCCACAGCGACCAACATTCTGGACATGCTGCACCTCTTGTAATATGAGGTACCAGTACTACAGAGAACTTCAAAATAAAACTTTGCGCTGTCAAAGTTGCCAGAATTCTTTCATTGCAATCAATTTGGATATTCATGGAGAGCTTAATGGATCACCCTGGAGTCAATTCCCCAATCAGAATGGAGTTCCAAATCAGGGGCCCTCTAAAGTTGTTCCACAAAGAAACAGTGGAAAGCCTTCTGGTGCTAGTTTTTCAGACAGGTTTAGACCAGTTGACATTGGTGGGAGTTCTAAACCGAGTGAGGTGAAAGCAGGAAATAACATAAAAAATGGTGGTGCTTCCAAAGATTTGGGAACTTCTAAAGGTGCAAGCAGGAAGAGAGGAAAGCAGTCTCGAGTGGAATCTAGTGAGAGTTTTGAGACAGGAAGCAATGATGACAGTGATGAAGATGTGGTTATTCAAGAAAATAGAAGTAGTATTTCTGGACAGAATTCAGGATCCTGTGGAGGCAATCAACCTAGGAGATCTTCAAGGCAAAAGCAGAATGTTTCTTACAAGGAAAAATTAATTGATGATGATGATTTTTCTGTATCCCCATCAAAAAGACAGAGGGTGAATGGATTGTCTAGTGTCATTGAAGAGGAGATTAAAGAAGCAGTCAGGGATGGCGGGTTACACAAGGAGCAATCTTCAGCTGGTGTGGATGCTGCTGCAGTGGATAGAAATAAGAAGGAGGTCAAGCAAAGGTCAAGTTCGGTTCTGGAAGAAAGCTTGTCAAATAAGAAAAGCAAAACTGGCGTGTTCATGAAGAGGGAGGAAGCATCCACGGTGGAGAAAGCTGATGCACTATCAGATAATAAAGATGGAAAACCCAAAGCTGATGACATTAGAAATCCAGAGACATTAGAAATCCCTGATCCAGATTTCAGTAATTTTGAGAATGACAAGGCTGAAAACTGTTTTGCTGTTAATCAAATGTGGGCTATTTATGATGATACAGATGGCATGCCAAGATTCTATGCTCGGATCAAGAAAGTTCTCTCACCTGGTTTCAAGCTACTGATAACTTGGCTCGAGGCTAGCTCAGATGTCGCACATGAGAAAGACTGGTCAGACAAGGATTTGCCTGTTGCATGTGGTAAGTTTGAAAGTGGGGACTCTCAAAGAACTGCAGATCGTGCTATGTTCTCTCATCAGATGTGCTTTATGAATGGCAATAGCAGAGGCAGTTACTTGATATATCCTCAAAAGGGGGAAACTTGGGCACTCTTCAAGGATTGGGAAGTGAAATGGAGTTCTGAAGCAGAAAAGCATAGACCACCTTACAGATTTGAATTTGTGGAGGTCCTATCAGATTTTGATGAGAACTTTGGCATTGGAGTTGCGTATTTACAAAAAGTGAATGGATTTGTCAGCATTTTTCGGCGAGCTGCTCGTGATAGGGTCATCCAATTTTGCATTCCACCAACTGAGCTATACAAGTTTTCACACCGGATTCCTTCGTTTAGAATGTCTGGCAAGGAAGGAGATGGTGTTCCTGCTGGGTCTTTTGAACTTGATCCTGCTTCTCTGCCTAGCAATCTTGATGACCTCAGCGATCCCAGTGATACTAAGCTGGAAAAGGAAAATGTGCATAATCAATCAACTAATTTGCGTTCTCAATCTCCCAAAAGTGAATTGAAAACCACAAAGGTCTCCAGGAAGATTTGCACGCCCAAGAAATATGAGAGTGGACCAGAAATAGGGAGCTCAATCTTTGGAAAATCTCCAACAGACACAATTGTAATTGTTGCAGGTCTATGTGCAAGAAACTGGGATGGTAGGAAGGTCAAAGACCCCGGCAACATTGCTCAGCCTGGAGGAATTAATATTTCATCCCCAGCTAAAGATAGGATTGAGACCCCTGAGAAACAGAATAAGACTAAACTTGTAGCAGATGCATTGACACCTAGAAGATCTCCAAGGGATTCAAGTAACAGAAATGGTGAAGTTAATGCTAGTCAGGGTATGACTGAGGGGGATACTCAAAAGAATACTGCAGCCAACAATGATGTAAGCCGTGGGAAACCAAGTTCTTTGTTGAGTCAACCTGATGATATGATGCATGCGAAGGATGGTGGTTCAGTTGGTCTCATAATAAGTGGTATATCTTCTGGTCGTAAAGTTGTAGAGCTAGAAGTAGAGTGCTATAATTTCGAGAGGGAAAAGTCACAGGATAAATTTCAGCTTGATCAAATATGGGCACTTTACAGCAATGATGGTGGGCTGCCCAGGAATTATTGTCAAATCAAGGTGATTGATTCTACCCCTAATTTCAGATTGCATGTGGCAATGCTTGAAGCGTGCTCGCCTACAAAAGATGCAAGGCGGCCAGTTTGTTGTGGTATATTTAAAGTTAACGATGATGAAACCAAGGTGCTCTCCACTTCTAAATTCTCTCATCTGTTGAAAGTTCAATCTATCGGGAACAGCAAGTATGAAATTCACCCCAGAAAAGGCGAGATATGGGCACTATATAAGAACTGGAATTCTGAGTCATGTTCAGACCAGAGCGTTGGTGAATCTGACATTGTTGAGGTGCTGGAAGATAATGAATGCAGTGTGAAAGTTGTAGTTTTGATTCCTGCTAGAGTAAGTGAATCTCCTGGTAGAAATAAATGTTTTTACTGGGCTCCTAGAATCCAAAGATCAAAAACTGGGGTTCTGGATATACCACGAGCCGAGTTTTGTAGATTTTCACATCAGTGTTCTGCTTTCAAGCACGCTGGAGAGAAAGGTAAGTGCCCGAGAAGCTATTGGGAGATTGATCCTTCATCAATTATTTCTAATCCTGTAATTTTGGTAGATTGAATTGGCAGGTAGTGCATGTTTGAGCATCCCTTTTAATCCGGAATGTATAGGATTACTACCCAATTGTTTCCTGTGAGAAACATAAGTTAGTTGAAACTTGATGAACAATGATCTTTTCTGTTTTAGGTCTGGAACCAATCATCTCAACTGTTCTCTTTTGCTGTTTCCAGACATGTTAATAGGCTCCTAGACTCTCTGATGAATGCTAATGAACTAGTGTTGCATTTCAGGTTATATACAATTCGTTTCCTTTAGATTCTTGCTGTCTTTTGAAGCATTGAAGAATTTGATTAGAAACGAATGACGGTGTTTATTCATTCGGTAGAATTGCATATGGTACTCCCTCGATGCTATACTCTTGTACTTGGTTGCTGAAGTTTATTTTCTTGATTTTGATTCTGTTGCTTACAACTGCAAAATGATCCTGACTTGGTTTTTCTTTTTAATCTATGACCAATCTGGCAAAATCTTTCGCTATACGTCCCCCTCTCATTTTATCTTGTTTTACAGTTGGGAATTGGTTGGCATCACACTGATCTGTCAGTGGAACTTAGATATGGCTTTCCTTCACATGCCACTTCTGATTCATGTAACTTGTTTATTATCTTTCGAGTGTAATCAATCTGGGAGGGTTAACCTTTTTGTGGTGATTTTCAGCCATCAGCCGATCTGAAAGTGTCCACAGCGCAAAAAAAGAGCCACTGAACATCGTGTCACAGATTAGGCTAAGTCTAACAGCACACTGATATTTTCCTGAGATTATGAAGTTTTATCAGAATGGGAGGGGGGACTTGCATGTTATTGAGCACCTTTCCCTGCAGCTTTTGCTGTCAACTTGTTCAATTTCCAAATTTAGGTACCACCAAAAGGCAAAATTTTCAACACATGGATAGAAAGGAAAGGGCCCGCTGCCTTTGGTAGACCTACTGGCCTTGAAAGGAAATTCATGTACAGCACGAGAAGAGTTTATATTCCCTATCCCGCTGGTTATAAGCACCGACACATTTGGCTCAACACTAACACTAATCCAGGGTCTAATCTGGTTTATGGATCGGGTTATTAGGTTGAATCTAGAACAATGTTGTTTTAGTTTTTTATTTTTTAAAATCCTTATAGTCGACCTGATCATGGTTTTTTGTTTTTTACCTAGATTTGACTAGATGAGCTAGGAGTGTTTAGAAAAACCAGCTTGCTTGTAATATTTATACTATCCGATCCCATTTAACCTGTTAATATTAGATAATTAGATAATATGAATATTATACATGATAAAAAACAAATAAATAAATATCACAAGTTGGGTGCTTAAAACCTGTTTAATCTGATCTAATTTTTACAATTCAATGCAAGTAACTTTAGTTTTTAGTATAAATAATATGTACTCAGTATAAATAATACATTTTTTCTTTTCTTTTTAATTTATTTCCTCTCTTGCATGCACACTCATATTTCATGTACTTAATTATTGATTTATGGTTTTTTTTT
>Ga0325410_1007029_pt1 | contig 12327 bp, 9 predicted proteins | sample PopdelMetagenome_16_FD_206182 | JGI IMG/M metagenome (GOLD analysis project Ga0325410, IMG submission 206182) | Populus deltoides microbial communities from Bellville, Georgia, United States - Xylem-PdIQD-R3 | ecosystem: Host-associated > Plants > Phyllosphere > Stem > Wood/Secondary xylem... | reverse complement strand
ATATAGGCTTGATCTTTCCTCCTCCTTAACTTATGTTTTCCACACAGTAAATTGAAATGGTTTATACTCTTGAGTCTAGAGCAATACGTACTCCTATAAGAATATAATGCTAATTTACCATATTTACATTCAAAATTGAAATCTGTCCACCCATCTCTCTCTCTCTCTCTCTCTCTCTCTCTCTCTCTCTCTTTCTCTCTCTCTCTCTCTCTCTCTCTCTCTCTCTATATATATATATATATATATATATATTGATTGATTGTATCCTGGAGAGATTGTTCACTATTACAATATCATCAACCTATAGTTGGTTTTTTTAAATATCCTTTTTACCTCTTTCCTAAGAGAAAAAGGGAAATACTACCCTTTTTCTTACCATTTTACATACTAATAGCGTGATTGGAATTGTATTTTTCAAAATATTTTTTGTTTTAAAATATATTAATGATATTATTTTTAAAAAAATTGATATTAACACTTCAAAAACCACCCCTCGAATTTATGTAAATTAAAATAATGCTCATTTATGATGAATAGCCTGAATTATTGACCCAAGCCTTAAGCATAATCATCACTCGTTACGATACGTACAGCTCAAAGTCTTGCATCAATGTCCCTGTTGAGCCTTCTTTTCTTTCTTTATTGATCATGGCAAAGTGGGGAGGCTGAGTGCCCCATGCCCTGTGCCATCGAACCCGGAACCTCCTGCCATAACCATGGAGGTGCTGGCAACCAGCTAATCAATTGATCCCTGGTGAACTTCTATGGTTCGCCCATGTTTTTTATTATTATAAAAAGGATAAAGTACTTTTTCCACTTTTAATCCCATATCTTCTTAAAAAGTTCCAATTTGGTCCTTTACTATTAAGTAACTAGTGAAACTAACCCTTTCCTTTCTTGTTTTCAATCGTTTCTTCCTCTTAGATCTCCATGCATGTGCATGTTATAGCACCTCACAAGAATTCTTAAAACCCTTTAGAAGTGAAAAGGTTACCTTGGAATTTTCTGGGACTTGAAAGGTTAATATGCTGTCCCTCTTGAATTGTTAGTCAACTTGGCCATCCTATCGGTTGACTCCGAGTTAAATCAAAACTGGTTTTATATAAGAAAGCTCTAGATAAATGAGTTATTGAATTGATTTATTGAGATGGACATGTTTAATTCAAAACTAATTTTATATAAGAAAGTTCTAGATCAACAGGTCATTAATTAAATTGATTCATCAAGCTAGGCAGGTTTTATAACTACGATGAAGCCATCATGATGTATAAATTGATCTTAAAATGTTTTTATTAGTAAACAAAAGAAAAATTATATCGATGCATGTGGATCATCCATCATGCCTCAATCCCATTACTCATGTGCTTGCTAGCGTTTTGCAAGATTGATTGATGAACTTTTGGCATTGATGATAGTAATCAATGGCTTCTGTACCATAACTGGAAGAATTATAATAGTAATTAATGCCTGTACGTTGTCTATTAATCAATGAACTAATTGAGTGGGTGCTTTACAGGTTGTTCAACTATGGTATAGGCATCCATCTGCTTGAATCAGACAAGGCCCCAGCAAAGAAGAGTAAGATCAATCCAAAAGACAACCACATTTCATTTCAATGCTCAGACATGAATCTTGTTATCAAGAAACTAGAGGAGAAGAACATTGAATATGTTACTGCAGTTGTTGAAGAAGGTGGCATCACAGTTGATCAGCTCTTCTTCCATGACCCTGATGGCCACATGGTGGAAATATGCAACTGTCAAAATCTTCCTGTTCTTCCACTCTCTGCATGCCCCATCAAGTTACCTAAGACCAACGGGAAGCTGGCATCATCAGTACCATCACTGTGTGGTAAGGTTCTTTCCAAGCAGATACTGCCGCTTAGATTTTAACTTCTCTCTCTTATACATTATCTGTTACGATCCTAACATTTACAGGAAAATCAATGGCAGGGAAGCAGAGTTGGGAGTTGCAATGCTTCGCGGAAGTCGCCTCTCTGATGATGGACAACTTGGTGGTGAACATGATGGATTTTTCGATATGAGGATCCAGGAAGAGTGGTGGATGCCAAGTTTTGGTTCTTCTGCAACTTGCTTGCAAAATTGTTTCATATACGTTTTGTAAAGAGAGGTTGAAATTAAAGCTTTGTAATGTAAGAAAAACGATTAGGATTTGAAGACGTTCTTGATTTCTATATATTAAATAACTCTTATATGTATATATAGTGCTCAGTTTGATCCACTGTTCATCCATGTGCTCCCTGCGCGTCTGTGTCTCTGTTTGTGTTGATCTTTTCTTGATCAGCAAAGTCCATTCATTAGATAGAAACACCAGACACAGCAAATTGGTGGGGTTTCAATGGCGATCAAAGAAAAGTTGTGGTTAGATAGCTAGGGTTAGGTTTCCTGACTTGGAAAACTTAAATCTCACATGGTTACTATGAAAACAAGCATGGTGACTAATTCTTGGATAGGTGTAAACACTAATCATTTTTTTTCTTTTGAATTGGCTTGTTTTATGATTTATGATATGTTGGGAAAAAATTAAGTTCAAGATCAAGTTTGGGTGTTATATGTATATATATAATTTTAATTATTGAATTGAGCTTTGATGTATTTATGAAGAAGTAGTTAAGGTTAGGTATTAGAAGTTATCCAGAGGCGTGACGTAATGGTAAAAGACATGAGACCTGCATGACAGGTCTCGAGTTCGAGTCAGGGCGTGCATCTCTTATAAGAGCCTGGGATAGCGAGGTTTTACTCGCTCATCTAGATCCATAAAGTATGCTTTTCAGAGAATGGGTTTCCTCGAATTCAAAAAAAAAAGTTAGGTATTAGAGTTTTAATTTAATTTGATTTTAATTAGTTTATAATCTATTGGTTTGATCTACTATTCTTGTTCCAAAAAAAAAACTCACGATCTATCTGCACTGTGTGGGTCTGTGTCTATATGTATGTTAATTTGTTTTTAATAACAAGGTACATTCATTAGACATATACATCATATACAACTAAACTATTTTATTGCCCCATGCTTCAACGTAATTAGGATCAATTTTTTAAAATATATAAAAAAAATGTTAAAGGTGCAAATAATTTTTTAACTGTATTATTAAACATGACTTAATGAGTCAATCTTAAAACCCCACAATCTATTTGCATACCTCTAGTTTCCAACTAAATAGAGCGGGAGCTAATCTAGTCTAAATTGATTGATTTCATGGGTCCAAATACAATCTTGATGATCGGTAAAAACATGGTTTAACTTTTAAAAAAACTTCAAGATGACAATTGATTTTTTTTTAATTTATTGAGACAATTACAGATTAGATCGATCTCAATCCCCTAGTGACCCCTGTCATGAACTCCATTAAATTTAATAACTCTTTTTTTAATTATATGATAAAAATATATAGTTGTAAAATTAAGCACCAACCTAGAAATAAAAACTTATTTGAAACAATGATAATCCTATAGAAAACAAACAAAAATAAATCATGCAGTTTATTTCCAAATCAATCTAATATTGAAGGATGAAATTAAAAAAAGATTGAACAAGTAAAATTTTTCAATGCGTTTTTTAATATTAAAAAAAATCATAAATGTAAATTAAAAAATTATGAGCACAACCAACTAAATAAATCATGAACTATTGTGTAAATAAATGAAAAAAAAGTTATTAACAATAAATAAAAAAAGTAAGTGGAAAAATTGATAGACAAATCAAGATATTTAATATCGTAACATGAATGATTTAACTGGTTGTATTTAATAAATTTGTTTATTAAAATAAATTTATAATAGAGATTGATACACGTATAAAATTTATTTAATAAAATAAAAAATACTATATATAGAACGCATATATTCAAAAACATTATAGAAACAAATATTTCATCTAAATAAAATATATTTAAAAAATTACATGTGAGTCATACTAACTTCTTTTTAAATGTGATTTTTAAAAGAAAGATGACGCATCGTTTGAGATCCCAAAATCCGACCATTATGGTGGTTGAAAAATAAGGTCCATGGTTTTTTCCATCTAAAAACTCATTTCAACTTATTTTTTTACCAAAAACACCTAGTAAACACCCTTAGAGCCTTATTAAACCAAACCAAGGCCTCCAAAAACATGAAAAACCAACCCAAAACCCGAAATCAAAATTTTTTTGGGCTTAAATATATTTTTTAGGTGTTTTCAGGGGGAAAAAAAACATAATCTTAACCCCCTCATTACATGAAACCTTTTGACACAAAAATTGTACATTTTGGTAGTCTAAATCTTCTCCGATGATAACTTTCTCTCTCAAAGTCGGAATCCGATGACCTCCTCCCTCTCTCCTCAACCAAAAAAAAAAACAAACAAAAAAGAAAATAAAGTTTGGTATCAAATTTTTTTAAAAAAAAATTATAGGGATTAGATACCTAATTGCTTAAAAGATGAGGGACAAAAATGAAATTTTCAAATAAATTACATATCTGCCACCAATTTTACTCGCTTATATCATTTTAGTCCATTTTCTTTTAATTCAACCTTCATTTATGTTGATATCATAAGCCTCCAAGTTACTGTTAGGCTAATCAAGTTCTTATTTAGAAGTTTCCTTTTATATTTTTCTTTTTTCTAACATAACTGAAATAATAATAATTCAAATATATATCTACAATATACCAAAATTATTTTGTATTCTCAATTTTTATTAGTTAAAATAAACTAAGAAATCTTACTTGTTTAATGTGCTGATCTTAAACCTCTCGCGCCTTGAAATCTAACCAGAGCAATGACTCCTGTCATCAACCAAAATATTTTATTATCACCCTTTTTATATCAACCCACCCATATAACACATTACTCAATTATTTCCAAATAATTATCATATTCATATGTTAAATATACCAATAACATTTATTATTTTATTTTTCATATTGCAAACTGTTTCGACTACCCTTTACATAGAATTTTGAAAATTGTTTTCTCTCATTTGACACATCCCTTTCAATATAATTATTTATTATGTATATATTTTATATAAGAAATCCTAATCAATTTTAAACTCACCCATTTATTTTCAATGGCAAAATGCCAAAGAAATCATGGATTTCTTGTTGTTTTTCCTTCAAATATTTATATGAATTCATAACTATAAGGATTATAACAAACTTACATATCCTATAAATAACCAATTTGAAGAAAATATTACTCCCCTCTTTGGTACCCCTAAGCCAGCACCAACACTAAAGAAAAGAGCCACTAATTTTTTTTTGTTAATTGTTTCAATTCTAACTTGTCCCAACAATGAAATATGCATTTTAACATGATTCCAATGTAAATTAAACAATCTAAGCAAAAATCTTTCAAATCCCTATTTTCTTCCATACATAAATATGTTAAAAAAAATCCAAAATAAACTATATACATTAATTAAACCAAGACAAGAGTTCCTTACCTTTTAATATCAAGACTTAATGTGACCAAGAATGGAAGAATTGCTTGATTTTCTCCCCTCTTTCCTTTTTTTCCTGTTTCCCTCAAATTCCTCTTCTTCTCCTTTCTCCCAATTTGTATAAATACCCTTCCTAAAACTTTCAGTTCTTCTTTTTACCTCTAAATATACTTGTTTTTGTGAGATTCTATGGAAGAAAATCCCCCCCTTCTCTTTTGTTTGCTTCAGACTGCACTTGGCTTCCTAAGAATGCTAGCCAAGTGGCTATTTATACAATAAGGACTACAATACCTTTACAGTTTATTTCTAGAGTTTCTCGTTTCATTTGATATCTCATTTCGATCTATTTCAATAAAAAACAATACTAAAAAACTTAGTCCTTGGAACCCATATTTTAAATTATTTAGCATCCCTTAATATTTATTTTACTTATTTTATTGTTATTTTTAGTGTCTTTACAATACATTTCTACTTTTTGTTCTTTATATGTCTTCTTCTAATCTCTTTTTTGTATGCCCCCCTTCTACAATTCTTGAAATACACCATGCTCTAGTTTGTAAGTTTGGAGTTGCAGCTACCCAATTTCTTAGCTAATTCCTCGAATAATAACATTGTCACACCAACCTCGTACGTAGGTCCATTTGGTCTCAAATTTATACCTTAGTTGACACTGCAAATCTTAGTATATTATTTGATAATGCGGTATAAGTGTTTTCAAACTAAAAAACTATTAATTTGATGTATTTTTAATGATTTTTTAGATGTTTTTCATTGTTTTTGACATTAGCATATAAAAATAATTCAAAATAATCTAAAAATACTTTAATTTGATTGTGTTGTCCATTAACAAATAAAATATTAAGACAAGTAGATGCTTCCTCCACTTTTTATTTATAGGTGCTCTATCAATAAGCCACCTTACAATATTGTTCAGTCATGTTTAGCTATTACTCCATGTATGCCTATCTTTATGAAATCCTAGGTCTAGTAAGCAATCCTTATTGATAGTTTGAAAATAAAATATGTGAATTGATAGACTTATATTTAAATTTCTCTTCTTAGAAGATTATGGCATTCAAATCCCCTGTGAAAAGTATGAGAAGGTATCTCTCAAATTGACACTCTTAAGTATAGTTATAAGAACCGGCTTGGGTCATGGGTTAATCTAATCCGTGGATCACAAGTTATAATTAAATGACTAGTATGAAATTTACCCTAATACTTATATATTTGTTTTCTTGTATCAGAACTTCAAAATCTTTGAAATAAATGTTTAGTTAGGGATTTAACAGTAAAAATATGTAGTTAGGGATTAATAATACAAATATATATAGTTTATGGACATGTTAGAGCATCTCCGAGGCAAGATACTATTTTGAAGTGTCAAAATGTTAATATGGCATTTTGAATACTATAAATATGATTTTTATTATTATGTTTACTCCAATAAAAAAAAACTATTTGAAAAGCCAATTGTATTGAAGAGGGAGAAAGAAGTGCTTTATTTTTTCTTCAAGGAGTTTGAAGTCATTGTTTTTCAACATATTTGCATTTAATTGATTTATTTTTTTAGTGGCTCTACTTTATTGGTTTTGACTTTTTTGAAAAATATATAAAAATAATATTTTTGAAAGAAAAAAAAATTATTTTGGCTATTCTTTTTCCATTCCCGTTGGAGTTGCTGGTTGAGAAGGAAAAAAGCTAAAAGGATAGTTTCTTGAATTTGGCTTCTATTTTGCCTCTTAGGGTTGGAGATGTGCTCCTAGGGTTGTTTATGCAAATATTTTTTTTTAAATGATATTTGAAATCAATTCTCTATTGTGATTGAATATAATTATAGTATTTAATTTTAATTCAATTGATAAATAAATTGAATACACATATTTTTTTTAAATAAAATTTAATTTATTTTTTTATATTATTCTTATCGCTTTCTTCTTATTCCTTCAAATGTCTCTAAAAAAAAATGGTAAATGAGTATTTTTGGAAGCTATTTTAATATTATTTTTTTTCTCTTTAGCATAATAAATCGGAAGGGTTAACCTTTAATTTATTTTTATAATATTTTATTAAGTTTCATTTGAAATTAATTCTTGAGCCTCAAAATAATTATAAACATGAGATTTCATTAAAACTTTTTAATAATTCAATTCAAATGATTTCAAATTAACATGGCTATTAGAAATACTATTATACTCATGAACTTTTCTTTATTAATATACAGTGAATTCCACTACATCCCCCATGTATTCGATCTGATTTAAAAGGTTAATCCGGTGATATGTCCACTCAAAACTTGGAGCAAAATAGGTTTGGTTTTGAATGAACTAGGGGGCTGGTTCACGCACCATCCCCATCTATGACACGTATTTGTTCTTGGCACTTGCAATGGGATGTGTCCATACTGAAGGTGAAGAAGAACACACCTGCGGTGTATGGAACTACGAAAAAGATAGAAAGCTATTTCAAGTGTCCAAAACATGCACAATCGTGCCAAAATCAATGCCCGATAACTCATACATTGAACAAATCATGAGGAATTTTGCCTCAGAAAATGTTACATAACTCATTTTTCGAATTATCTTACAGTTGTAATCTACTTTCCGCGGCTCCTACCACTGTCAGTTAGAAATTCTCAAGTTACAAGTAGCCATGCGTCCATTAGACAGCATAGAAGTGAGTTGTGGTGCGGTTGGTGTGTAAATGTATAGCAGAGAGGACTTGGCAGAAAGGCAGGGGAAAGCAACGTGCATGTATCCTTTCAGTAACCCAAGGAGATGACAACAAAAACATCAGCAAGGGACCATTTTCTTGGTTGCAACTTTTCAGGAGGGTTAATGATGGCGCGCTCGGCGTTTGCAAGGCGAAAACCAATCACGATTTCATTTCTTTGACGACCTCTAATCACTATCTCATAAAAAGGAATCTCTTCCTGATCAAACAGGTAAAATTCTGCTGGTTTAATGCACATCTCATTGCCCTGCAAATAGGAACAAGTTGTCAACTTGCAAAATCTCGAAGTTGGGTGTTGGGAGAAGAAGAGACGATTGCAGGGACAGATATCCATGCACTTATTTACTACGTAAGGCAAAGCTTAACAGGCATTAGATAAGATATGAAAGGTACCTCCTCCGCGAACAGTTCCTCAAGAACACGATTTATTTGCTTGTCTTCAGCTACCATTGCAAGTGCCATACTTACCAGCTCATTTGATAGCACATAATCACTGATTCTGGACACAGAGACAAGGTTTCTAGTCCTAGAGTCTAAGATTTCACTAATAATTATTGATTTGTCAGAAGCTTGTTGCATTTCACGGATCCATGAGCTGTGAGAATACCCAGAAACCCGTAAAGAAGTTGGCTTAACATCTCTGTAAGGGAGACGCGTTAACTGCATTCCATGAAGCAAAGAAGAGGCAGCTTTATCAGTAATCATTTATTCAAAACATGTACATTCTGCAAAATGGCTTTTACAAGTGAATTCAGGTGTTCTGATAACAAAAACAAGAATGACAAAACACATGCAATTTAAACCTTCTCTCTTCAATTCTACACGTCTGAACCTAATCTCCTCCAAGTCCTTTTACACTTCATCTCCCATTAATTAATCCTCTCCCTGCTGTAAATGTAGGCACATGCAAGACTGAGGGATGGAATTTTTTTCTTCTTCCAAACAATACAGGCAAGCAATATTAAGGCTAATGACTAATTATGTAACTAATCCATTTTGATCTGAAAAGGGAGGATGAATTCACAATCACAAGTTCTGTGAAATACTGAATATACCCATGTGGATTCTCTTCTCTTGTTATCAAATAAATAAAAAGAAAAGGAGCAGGATATTGTTCGTGCTAGGCTAGAGGAAAGCAGAAATGACTACGGGATAGTATGGCTTCTACTTCACTCAAACACTACCTATCATGCTATGTTGCATCACAACTGTAACAGCTACACATGCAAGTGTCATCATGGAACTTCTCAGAATTTTCCACATACAAAGTTCCATATAACTTTGTCAAACTGTTTCCCTCGAGTTCAAAGTAAACCTCCACTAATTGTTAAGCAAGAACAATAATGTACATCACCTGAGCACCATCCTCTAGTTTCTTGTTAATAAAACCATGTTCAAGAGATTCGAAATGTTTCATGTAAACTGATGCATTGACCTTGAAAGTTGGAAGACATAGATCTACTAGCAAAACCATGGTTTTTCCTTAAAGGCACAGGCAAATAAGAATAACTAGGAAAAAGAGAGGAGAGGTGGGGAGGCACTCAAATTGTTGGTTTAATCAGAAATCTCAAATCCATACGGAAGGACACTGCAATAGCAGTTACCTGTATCTCTCGAATAAGGAGGAGGGTGGCTAGAGATCTTGAGTCGGAATGCACAATGGAGTCTTCCAATGACTCATCTGCAAGAATTAATATCTGTCCATTTAGAGTTAGCAATCAGTAGTAGAATTGAGCTCATGGAAGAAAGTTATAAGGTTTTTTTGCATGTCAAGTATGTAAGATAGCAAGAAAATTTAACTGTGCAACTTCAAATGTGAATACGTAGCCAAAAATAGTTGTCGAGTCGTCCCTTATTTATCAAGTAAGGAGAGTAAATATAATTACCAAAACAGGGAAAAAGAAGAAAAAAGAGCCCCTTTGTGATTAATATTGTGTAAGAACATCTCAACACACTAATTTTAGGCCAATAAATATTTATTTCCCTGTTATTTTTCTCACTGGTAATCCTACTAACCTCAACCGTTAGACAGATGTTGGATAATCCGACATTCCTTAATTCATACTGGCTATTACAACATGGTATAGCATCGCACGACATACTAGCCTCTCCACTTGTCAGTTTCAACTTTTGGGTTCAGTATTCTACATGGCTTTAGATTTTGCCTCATAGTACTGTTGTCAATCATGCTATTATTCTTACACGAAGGGCAACATTGATCAATCTCGCATGGACTAAATGAGGTGCATCAGTGTTAATGTAAGAAGGCTCCTCCATCAAATAGGTTGAGTCTCTGAATTAATTCTCTAACAATACTCAGTGTGAAATCGAAGTAGGTCAAAGTATTTAGGATGTTGCAGGTGGATCGCTAGTTGTTTTTAAGCGAAGCAGAAATTGTCAATTCAGTCAATTTGAAAATTATATCCAGACGTTTGTTTCCTTTGGAGTTTCAACCATTACCAATAACCTAATATCAGGATTTATAGACATTTTACTACTTTAAGCAAGCCCTTAAAAAACCTACCTTTGTATCCACAGGTAGTAGTCACCTTCAATCTCAGAGTGAGATTGAGAGATATATCAAATAAGGTAATGCAACTTACAGAATCAAAGGTCTCAAGAGGAAGACTCTCCAAATGCCGTTTGATGACAGCATTTCCCTCACGGTGGACGAGTGTTATGTTCTCTAATCCAGGAATATCAAGTCCCCCATCAGTAAGCTTTTTCTCTCTCTCTTTTTCTGGGACCTCATTGAACATCCACAGTTCTGAACCTGGAGCAAGTAATGCTTCCAGAACCTGGGAAAACAGGAATCAAGTTAGAGCTCGAGGCTAATTTTTCCTTTTGTTTCTTAGTCAATTACACCAATTCAACCACCTTCAAATGCAAGGGGGAGGAGGTTAGGGCTACATTATACCATTATCATGTCATCAATGTCACGTCGCCAGCCACAGAACAGTATCTTTTCTGGATATTTTGGAGGATCAATTATTTTCGGACAAGAACTCCAATGTATCTGGAAACAGAAATGGCATGTAAGATAAGAAAATACATCTTAAATACATTTTTGTTTCACTAAGAATGTAGCAAGTGGTCTTTCTGTTTTTAAGTGGAAAAAAATTGATAAGCATATGTGATGAACTTGTCCGTCTGATTGATGTACAATTGTTCTGGTGTTTGTTCCTTTCTTTCTAAGGATATGATGAACTTTAGCCATATGATAGAAGGTATCAATAAGAGATTAATTTAGCAAAATTTTAAATTTGAAAATCATCAACGAGAATGCAACTTTCTGCTCACTGGGTGAGAAAAGAAGGATAACCTCTGGAAGAGGACCTGGAGCGTAGGTGTCATCATCCTCGGCTATAACAAGGACTTCATCTCCTTCTTTCAGAACATAGTTATCATCAGGATTTAAATTTATCTTTCCGCCTTCAGCCGCAACCTTAACTCCACAGGGAATTGCTTCAGGAAATGAAATGAGCACATCTTGAAAACGCAGACCATCCAATCGGGGCCACCTTTTGATGTAAAATTCTGCATTCTCAAACCCCAGTATATCTTCCCAGATCTGACCAAAGAAAAAATTACTCTGAATTGTTGAAACAAAAAACAAGAGTAATTGGAAAATTAGAATTGCATGGAGATTTAAAAGGGCATGGCACATGCATGACAATATAACTCAACTGAAGCACCTTGTTCTATTGCCCAAAAAACAAAAAAAAAAACCGGTTTCTTGTTGCTGCTCTTGGTTGGTGGCTAGTTTTCATATGCTTTTCCTACTAGTCTGGTAATTTCTTGATTCGGGTTGCTTTCTGAGTTTCTCCAGAAAGTGGCATTTTGATTAGTATCCTGTGTGGTAGGTCATTTAGCCTGGATGTTGAAATTCTTCTAGTAGTGTTTTCACTTTTTTTCGTTTCAGGGATTTGGGAGCCTTTGGTATGGTGTTGTGTTTTGGTCCTTCTTTGGCCTCTAGCCTTTTTGCTAATTGTTCTTTAATAAAACTCCTGCCTTTTATATGAAATAAAAAATAACAAAATAAAATTTTCTTCCTGAATTCATGAAAAGGTTAGTGAAAGCTCATCTGGGTAAAACCTGTGCAAGACCTGGTTGTAGAGCGCACTGAATCATCAAGCGTCCAATCACAT
>Ga0325410_1007026_pt1 | contig 12332 bp, 3 predicted proteins | sample PopdelMetagenome_16_FD_206182 | JGI IMG/M metagenome (GOLD analysis project Ga0325410, IMG submission 206182) | Populus deltoides microbial communities from Bellville, Georgia, United States - Xylem-PdIQD-R3 | ecosystem: Host-associated > Plants > Phyllosphere > Stem > Wood/Secondary xylem... | reverse complement strand
TTAAAAAAAACCATTAACACAAAATCAAACACTTTAACAACTTCTTTTCTTGTAGTAAAATGGAGATGTATTTTTAAATATATTTATAATTAGGAGAAATCGCAATTTAATATGTCATATGATATTCCGCACCCGTTACAGGTAGAGAGGGGGGAGATTATTAATCCTTTATGTTTTTTGTCCTGTAATGAAAGATGCATGGATAATATTTGGTTCATATTCCAGTTATCTTTCTCTTCTATCCTAGGATAGGAACATGTTGGATAACGCTAGAAAAATTAGATAATTTCTAATTCCACACCCGTAATAAATCGAGCATCTATTTTTTTATGATATAAATAAAATATTATTCTAAAAAAACATAATTATTAAAAATTAAATTTTATATTTTATTTTATTTTATTTTTAATAGAATTAACATGGCCCGGAGAAATAACTTGGTATTAAGTTAGTCCTATGTTTTGCAAGCATTTATATTTTTATCATGTAACTAAATAAAAAAAATAAAAAAAAAATTATTAATTTTAATAGAATTTATTACTCCAGTTGCGAGGTAGGCGAGTTAACCTGAACTAATTAGGATTTATTCAATATATCACATCTTAAAAAAATTAAAAAATATATATTATTTAAAAAATATTTTTAAAGTTAAACCTTGTTTTTACTTGTCATCCGAGTTTCTTTTAACCCGTCAAATCAATTAAGACAGCTCATATATATTTTAATTTAAAAGTTTAAATTAGATAAAAAAATATGATCATAAAGTTTTAATTTCATTCGTCGAGTTAAGTTTGATAACACTACCAAATAATTTTTCATGGTATGAATATTAGTTATTTACATGTTAAAAAAATTTGGTTCCGTTGTAGCATAACACAGGGGAATTATCTAATAAGAGAGGAATAAAATTAACATTAAAGGTTAATTCAATTGAAATTAATATACACAGACTTTGGTATTTCACAGTAGAAATGTATAATTAAATGTCAATATCTTTTTTTCACCTTGCTCCTCAAAATCTTTCATGATTTTCTTCTTTTTTTTTCTAAATTTATTTATTTTTCACTTTTATCTTCCAACATTAATTTTATTAGATATTTAATTACATGTTTTATTTCAATTTATTTTTTATAAAATTATCCCAATCTTATAATTTGAAGAACAAGTTTTGCAAATTGACCTTATTAAGCCAGGTATTTTTTTGTCATTTTTTAATTAATTTTTTTCTCAGCTTCATTGCTTAATATTGGTTTGACTGTAAATTAAATTTTATAATTGTCTTTTTATTTTCTTTTCAAAGGATTATCACAGTCTTATGACCAAGACTACATGTTTTACGAATTAATCAGATTGATTTGTTTTCTTGTCCTTTTTTTAATTTAGTATTTTTTTTCAATTTCATCGCCCAACATTGTGTTGATTATGAATTGGACTTTATAATTTTTCTTGATTTGTTTTATATGTAGTCATCCCATTCTCCTGCCCTGGGTTTAACATGTTAACTCGGGTTGACGTGGGTCATTTTTTTTCTTTCCAATTTAATCCTTGAACATTGAGTTGATTGGAGTATGCATTTTATAATTATTATTTTTTTGCTTTATATGAAATTATCACAGTATTGTGACTCGGGTTGCAAGTTAGGTCACTTAACTCGGGTTTTTATTGCTATTTTTTAGTTGAATTTTATTTCAATCTCATACTTCGACATTAAATTGATTGAGAATTAAGTTTCGTAGATTGTTTTCAGTTTATGTTTTGTAAAGTTATTATAGTCTCATGACTTGAGTTATGAGTTTTGTTGGTTGAATTTAGTGTTTTTTTGTGTATTTTTTTAAAGATTTTTTTTAAAAAAAAAACCACTCAGCATTAGGTTGATTAAGAATTGAGTTTCATGATTTATATCAGTTTGCTTTTTACGGGATAATTTCGGTCTCATAATCTTAGTTTGTTAGTTTAACCCGGGTTGACTTAACTCGATTTTTTAATTGAATTTTGTTTTTAATTTTATTATTCAACATCAGGTTAATTAAGAGTTGATTGAGTTATTAATGTCTTGTGACCTGGGTAATGGATTTGGTAGATTATCCTGGGTTAATTTGAGTCAATATAACATGTTATTGTTTCAATATTCTTTAAAAGGCGTTGTCTTAATTTTTTTAAGTTAAATTATATTTTTGTCGGTCATCTAAGCTTTTTTTAGACCTGTAAAATTAACTGGATAACATGACGTCAATCAACATGAAATATATTTTTTTATGCTAAAAAACATATTAACAATACCTATATATTTTTTTATATATAAAAAAACAATCATACTCTCAGCATAACATGTACAATGATCCAATACAACATCGGAGGTTTTAAGATCATCAAATAACAATTAATATTAAAGGTTAATTTAACAAGGGATGATTACTAATTAACATTTAATAAGATCGTTAAACGAGGGAAGAATGAAATTAGCATTAAAGGTTAATTTAGCTAATATGAATGGCTAATAAGTTGAATCATTTAAATTGAATTAAATTAAAAAGTTTTAATAAAATCTTGTATTTTAAACTATTTTGAGTGTCTATAAATAAATTTCAAATGAAATTTAAACTCTACAGAGGAATAAATAAGATATCAACAACTCTGATTTACAACATTAAACATGAGTAATTAATGTTAAAATTAATTTTAAAATATCCATCTACTTATTTTTTTTTAAAATAATTTGAAGGAAAAAAATAAAAATGATAATAATAATATATGAAATAAGATGAATTGAATTATATTATTTTTAAATATATAATTAAATTTATTTATTAATTAAATTCAAATTAAATATTATAATTAAATTTAATCATGGTAGAGAATTACTTACAAATCGAATAAAAAAAAGTTTCGAGATCACTGAATAATAATGAAAGGTACGAAGAGATCAAAGCTTGCTTGGACTCTTGGGTAAAAGGGTAAGATGATTTGATTTCTTTTTTTTCTGGTCGAGTAAAAATAACACACGTAAGTAAAAAAAAAGAAGAAGAAGAAGGAAAGGAGAGAAGCTTTGAGATATGTCTTCGGATGCATGATTCACCATCCCAGGTTTTGTATCCTCGCTCCCGGAATAACATCAAAAGTGACCCCCTGCCTGCAAATCGCATCGGGGATGATTAGATAAAACAGGCACGTAAAGAATAATAACAATAATAAAATAAAATAAAATTTAACTATGCAAGCATTAATAAGTTTTGTAAGTATGATTATGGTTGTATTTTAAAGTGTTTTTTATTTAAAAATATATTAAAATTATATATTTTTTTACTTTTTAAAAATTATTTTTTATTGTGGTTATTTTTCAAAGTGATTTTCACTTAAAAATATATTAAAATAATATTTTTTTATTTTTTAAAAATTATTTTTGACATCAACGCATCAAAATAATCTAAAAATATTAATTTGAAGTAAAGAAAAAGAATAAAAAAAATTTAATTTTTTTCAAAAATATTTTTAAAACGCAGAAACAAACAGTACCATTAATACTTTACGACATAGTTTTGAAATCCGGCCCAATTAGTCGATCCGGGACCCGACCAACCCAGGGCCCGAACCTATAAAGCTAAGGTCAGTGAATGATACAATGAAACATAAAAAAAATTCATGCAAAAAAATTTCATGCCATTCTTTTAATTTTTTGTTATAGCATTAAGCTGTTTGGGAACGTAATGTAAACCGTGTTTTCAAAAAAATTATTTTTTTTACTAAAAAGAATTTTTTTATATGCTTTGCATCATTTTGATGCGCTGATCTCAAAAATAATTTTTAAAAAATAAAACTATATCATTTTGATGTATTTCGGTATAAAAAATACTTTTAAAAGTAATTACAATCACAATTTCAAACACGTTTGTAAAGCTTATTAGGCATAGTATGTTTTTTACAATTTTCAAGGCTAGTTTTAAAAGTATATTTAACTTAAATAAATATAAATTGATAACTTTTTAAATATTTTTAATGATTTTGATGTGTTAAAGTAAAAAATAAAAAAATTATTTTAATATATTTTAAATAACTTTTTTTAAAAAAATATTACACATCACAATATCAAACACCTAATTAATGTAACCATGATTGTGGATGTTAAAAAAAAAAATATTCTATAAAACATTACCAAATAAGTTTAACTACATATTTTCAAGTTTTTTTTAGCTGCTAAACGCCTTTTAAAAAAACAAAAGAAAACTAGAATCATCCCAAATACCTTTGCTACTATAGAAAAAAAACTAAAAAGCTTATGCTATATATTTTATTAAATTAAATGCACATAATTGTTTTTCATGTCATTGGTGTTCTAATCATCTATCCAGACAAAACAAGCTTCGAGTGAATTATAATTTAGTATCTATATTTAAAAAACTAACAAGTGAGTCTTTCATCTGTTATATATTTTTTTCAATATTTATATTTTAATTTTTTTTCTATACTTCAACACACCTTATTTTTATATTTCAAAAATACTTTTAAATATATACATTTTTTCTTTATTTCAAATTATTTTTAAATATTTTTATATTGTTTTGATATGCTAATATTATAAATAAAATTTTAAAAATAAAATAAATATTATTTTAATACATTTTATAAAACAATTGTTACTATAATATTACACACTTAAATAAACTAGCAGTTAGATTAAAATATATTAATTTTTATTGAAGAATGTTTAAAAATGTGATAAAAGTTATTTTTAAATTTTTTTTGAAATATATTAAAATAATAATTTTTAAAAAAATTATTTTTGATATCATCATATTAAAATAATTAAAAAATAATTAATTTAAAATAAAATAAAAATTAATTTTTAATAAAAAACAGGTTTATTCCATGCTGAATGTTTGATCACTAAACATGAATGTTTTAAACTCAAGGGATTAATTTAATATTTTTCTGAAAAAGCGACTAGGTCTAATTTACTCAAGAGTGCCCAGGGCCCGCGGCGTACATATTTTTACTGGTCCATCAGAGACGGAGCGTCACTGTCGAAAGCCCCTCTTCGTAACGGAGAAATACGTTCATTTTCCAACCGATTAAAATCGATTTTCAAGCCGCCTCCTCCTACTCATAACAATACACAGCGATTTTGAGCTGCTCCTCCGTCCTCTCGCCTAAAACAACGATGGCAACAAGGCCGGTAGCCGATTCGCATAGCAACAGAGCAGCAGTTCAAGCCACAAACGATGACGCTTCCGCCAGTAAACTGTACGCATCAATCTTACTCTTCTATCTTAGTTATATTTCTCGCTGTTTGGTTGCCGAGAAAACGAAAAAACTAAAAATCAAGGAAAACATTACTCGTCACTTATCATCTCTTTTTTCATCACAGGTCTTGTGTTAAGAAGGGATACATGAAAGACGATTATATCCATTTATTTGCTAGAAGACCTGTGAGGCGATCTCCAATAATCAACCGCGGTAATTGCTAAATTTTTTCTTTAAAAAATTTCTATATAATACTAATTGTATTTAATTAATTTCTGTGTGTTGTTTCTGTTAAGGCTATTTTGCGCGCTGGGCTGCTCTTCGAAAGCTTCTCTTCCAGTTTCTTGATTGTGAATCGAATATTGATGGAAAATGCGATACAAAAAAGCAGATATTATCATTCGGAGCAGGATTTGATACCATGTATTTTCAACTACAGGTGCCTGGTAGTTTGTTTGGGTGTTATGATTAATTTTTTTGGCATGTTCTGTTTCAATGTAACCATATAACCTTATGATCTGACATAATTTGCGTAGAGGCACATCCTTTGTTTCAATAGGTTTTTTAATATATGCTTAAAATGAAGCGATTTTTATGTTTTTTACTATCAATTTATTAACTTTTGCTGCGGCAGTTCATTCATTAATTGTGTTAATAAGAACCTGATACCACTATAGGTTTGATTGCAATATTTGTGTTTTTGATGGCAGGATGAAGGAAAAGCGCCATTTTTATATGTAGAGCTGGATTTTAAGGAGGTGAGAGTTTGAAGTTGAGTGTTGCGATAGAAGTTTAGTTTAGTTATCAATGCGCTTATGATATAAAAGTAATGATGATAGAAGTTACCAATGTACTAAATTATTTTCTGTTTCATTAGATTTCGGCTTACCGAGCTAGGTTAATTATTCATCTATACATGCTTGCTGGACCAATGATCGACTATTGATTTCCAAGTTAGATGAAATTAATGCTTTTAAATTTTAGGTAACTAGTAAAAAGGCAGCAATTATTGAAACCAGCAGTCAGTTGAGGGAAAAGCTTGGTGCTACGGCTTCAATCTCACCAGGTAAGTGACTTTGGTTGCAAGGCCATGAAATCCGGAGGTATTCTTAAAAAAAAAACGAGTAGCATCTGTTTCCATTCCTGACAGATTTCTTTTATGGGGTGTGCATGAATTGCAATATTGATATGATTTCAAAAGCTTGGCTTCATTTCTGGTTTGCACTATTTGGCTTCCTTGACCTTGCAGAGAAGGGGGAAGTGCTCAGTGATCATTACAAGCTGCTCTCGGTTGATTTGCGTGATATACAAAAACTAGATGATATCATAGCATTGGCTGGTATGAATCCCAGGTATACATGCAGTCCCAATCCTCTTTTTCTTTAACCAAATCAAATCTCATTAACTTACCTGGTTTGGAACTTGTAATTGGGTCTTGTCTGCTTCTAAGTTTAGAACCCTATTATTCTAAGTAGTCATTATGATGGTTTTAGCTATTTTATGCACCTGAACTTTTTAAGGGCATTATGTTCATATCTCTAGGCATGTGGCTTTTGAGGTTTCTTCTGCTTTTCTCAAAGCATTTTGCTTTGGATTTTTGTCAATTATGTATTTTGTTGCACGCATGATGTTCTGGAAACTTGGCAAGTTTACATCATCAAATAGCTTCTTGAGAAAAAAATTTCTCCTCATACTCAGTTTTTTCCTATCATTTTTCTTATGGATTTTTGTTCTTTGTCTTCATTCTGATACTGGCATCAGCTTGCCAACGTTTATAATTGCAGAATGCGTTTTAATATACTTGGATCCTGAGTCAACTCGTGGTATAGTCGGTTGGGCTTCAAAAACATTTTCAACAGCAGCATTTTTCTTATATGAGCAGGTTTTAAACTTTCTCAAGGCTAATTGACTTATTTCCCCCCCTACATGTTAGTCACTTTTTCTTTATTCATATTCATGTCCTGGCTTGTCTGGTCTGTTTGCTTACAATTTGTTATATTTACATTTTATGGTGGTTGTTCAATAGATACATCCGGATGATGCTTTTGGGCAGCAAATGATCAGAAACTTGGAGGTTGAGTTTTCCTTTTTAATGTATATGTTGATGAATTGGCTTAATTCATTTTATCCTTGACATCTTTTAATGGTTGAAGTGCACAAATAGAACCAAGTAAATTGTCCTTTAGTCAAAATTCCTACCTTCAAATCCAGGAAATTGACTTCCATCACTACCAGCTGAAATACACATCTTTTATTTCTTATTGACCATCCCTAACCTAGGTGCAAGGGAAAGGTAGGAGTGTCATGAGTTAACTTATTGAATCCCTAAAGAAGTTCAGATTTTAAGTCCGAGAACACTTTGTTATATGCTAGGTAATGTGTCCTCCTTTCCAGGCACCAGGCAATTTAGAGTTCTTAATGCTGAATGAGCAATACATGAACCACAGAACTCTCTGGTCCCTTGAGAGATTAAAAATTTATTGCTCTAGTACTGGGTACACCAGGTTGTGCACAGGGCAACGGTTACACAAATAATTCCCTAAATGTCTTGACTACACAACGAACAATACCAGACCTATCTGTTTGTGTTGTAAATGTATTTGTTAAACTAAAGTGTCCTTTTGTTATGTTTGCTTTCAGAGTCGAGGTTGTGCACTATTGGGTATCTATGACACACCAACTTTACTTGCGAAGGAAAAACTTTTTCTTGATCAAGGATGGCAGGTATGTCTTCTGATGAGTTCCTCTTGAGAATCAAACTTGAGATTCTTACAAACAAAGAAAATACAGTGTTGATTCAATCAATCTTGTTCAACAATGTGTTATCTGAGGGCAATGGATTTTCTAGATGCGGCAGTCACTTGATAAGTGGATCCAATTTATGAGAATAGTTCAATAACTAATCATATATATCTAATCATAGTACATTTTGAAGCATAGGCAGTGCAGTTACCAATTATTTTCTCAGGTGTTCCAATTAATTGACTTTTGGTGCATGGATTTTTGTCTGGAAGAGCATCTTACATGGTCAATTAAATATCAGTTCTATTTAGTGCTGGAACCAAAAACTTCAAATTTGTATGGTTTTAGACATTGGCATTGAAGTCGATATTTGGGGGTTTTCTCTTGAAGTTGGTTTAGAATGTGTCTGGCAAGCCTTTATTACCTTCATTTTCTGTTGTTTCTTTTCTCATATTTTAAAAAATTTTCTTGTTACAAAATATGTGAGGTATCAGAGAGCTGTTGCCTGGGACATGCTGAAAGTTTATACTGATTTTATTGAAGCTCAAGAAAGGCGCAGGTATTTGCTTTATAATCCTTGGACATTTCACAAATACTTCATTGCTTTCATCTTTTCTGTTATATTGCCGATGTGCCCAGTGGCCTATTATTGATATACTAGATAGGTGCTGGGAATTATTTCTTATACTTTATCAGAACTTTCTAATCAGTTTCCTAATTATATAGGAGTAATGGGTTCTGTAAATGTGCTATGCTCTGCTTCTGTGTATTTTTTGGCTGAGTGTAATATGTGTACATACTTTGGGATGACATAGTAAATTAGTGGGTAATTATGCTTTTCTAGAGCTCATGGTTTTGGAAACAGGATCAGTCATCATCTGATTACCATGATTAAAAACATGCAAACATATAAGGACACGAGGGCACATTTGCAGAATGCATTTTGGGAGAGGTCAGCAGACCCATTGGTTGTGAAACTAATTGTGGATAGATGCCTGCTTTTGCAATTTAAGAAATTTGGAAAAAGGGCAGCGTCTTTCTTATAACTCTCTTTGGAATATGCAATTTTGAACGGTGGCAAAATGATATCTTTCTGGCTGTTTGAGAGCATGTCTGGGAGTAGAAACCTCAAAAAGTTGTTCGCTTATTAGCCAACAAAAAATAAAAATAGAGAAAAGGAAATATATCAGGAGTGGTTAAAGAGACCACGAGTGCCTGGTTGTAGGTGAGTCTTTCATATTTTTTCCTTTGCAAAAGAATAAATACTGTTGTCTTTTTTGTGAAGATTTTGGTTCGGTTGCAGTTGTGAAAAAAACCAGCCGTAATTCTTTCATTGTCTTGTAAATGATGCTTTTAGGATGATACAAAGGGAATCTTTTTTCCTGTTTGGCTTTTCATCCTTCACGTCTCCTTTTTTTTTAACTAGTTTGTTTTCTGATTTGCTTAACTGTACAACCTTTGTTTTCTTTCCCTTTTTTACCCTGGCATGCTCCTGAGAAGTTTCTCATCCACTATATTCTGGTGATCAGGATTGAACGATTGGAATTGTTCGATGAGTTTGAAGAGTGGTACATGATGCAGGCAAGTCAAATCATTCCTGTTGAAAATGAAAGTGGAAAGTGCCACAGATTCTTAATAAATGACAATGCGTGGTATTCTATGTGCATGGGGTTCAACCTAATTAGAACTAAGCTGTGTCTGCTTGAGAGTATCTGGGGAGTTGTGATTTCTGTTCTGTTTGTCATAAATTCTGGTCTGGTTCTCTGTCATCATTGTTGATTTTGTCTGTCCTAATTTTTCTCCCTAACTCCTTTTTCTCAGGAGCACTACTGTGTGGCTTATGCAATCAACGATGCCATGGTATGTCTACACATGAAACTATTCCCAAACTCTCTTTTCCCCAATCTGTTCTTCTATCCCTTGCAATGTCATTTTCCCTCACAACTCCAGATTTCGTTTTTCATGTTTTAAAATCCGAACGTGAAATGCTAGTGTATTTTAGTAGTAAAAGTTAACAATACATTCACTATTCCTTGGCATTCCAAATGAGTGGTATTGGTAAATCCGAGTAAATTTGAACCATGTTTCTTTTTCATGTGAAGTTAAGGCTTCTTTTCTTTTCTTTTTTTGAATTTGGAACACACACTGCTGCTCAAAACTTAAGTGATTTTGGACATGAAAAGGTTCAGTGTAAGAACAAACAATTAAGTGGAAAAGTATAGTCACACAGTCATATGGCTTGCATTTGATGATGCAGGGATTCTTTGGGGATTTTGGATTTACTAAGACCCAGCCGCACGTGATCAACTCTCCCTCAACAGTAGCATTGCCATGAACACACGAGGCCACAAGCCGGTAATTAGTGTCTAGATAAAAAGTCTCATAAGGTATCTGATGGCCTTTTGAGAATATGCCTCTATGCATATTATTTGTTTGGATTCCACAAGACAGAGCCTTTCTTTTTTTCTGTTCTTTTTTTTGTGCTAGCTGTTTGGCAAAAAGAAATTGTGGTGGGACCTCACCTTACAGCACCAAAATGTGTCATATCAATCTATCGTGGGGTCTGTATCATGTGGAAAAATATATGCCCAGTTGTGTATGGTTGGTTGCTTTTTAATGTATTTTTCCTCGACTTCCCCTTTTCTTTTCCCTTCTCCTTGTCCACTTGCTTGCCTTTATGTGTTTTATGTTTCTTTGGTGGATGATCAAGATACTAGTGGGTGCATCATCTTTTGAGAAAAAGAATGGACGACTTATAGATTGGTAGCGAGAAGCATAGAGGCTGAGTAGGTTTGAGGTAGAGATAATAATTAAAGTTATAGCACTTTTATTTATGGGAATTTGCTTCCCTTCTTTGTTTGGAGTTCCTTCACTACGAATGAATGGTGATGTTAGTTTTCTTGTACTAGGGAACAAAGGATGCTAAGTGATAAAATCAAACATGGTGATAGAAGGATATATTATATCAAATCTGATTTTATACAACACATTGAACTCCTAGTCATAAAACTGTATCTGGCTTTATAGGATTGAAATTTGTGATTTAGGTTTTGGACTACAGCAGCCCTTTTTAAATTAGGTTTTATAACTGTGATTTTACAAAAAGTGGGGTTCTAAAACTTGGGATTTTCACGAGTTATGGGGATCAAGCATTTGTAGAAATGGGGAGGGCTAGGGGCCTTAGAGACAGCTCAATACTTATTTGAGCCTCTCAATGAGAAACACTTCAAAAACTCCATATAGCCTCTCTCTTTTTTTTCGGTTAACAAATTCGATTTTGCTTGGTGATGGAAAAGAAGATTAACTAAAAAAAGACTGTACGATTGATTATATAGATTGCCTTTTGACTAACAGACAAATCAAGGCTCACCCTTGTCCTTCCCAAGGATGGGAAACTTCGGTGGCAAGTTTGTATCTTAAAATTTTATTTCCTGATTACTTATTAAAGCCCCTGTGTTTCTTTTTTTTCAGATCTAGTCCTTGTATTTTTTTTTAATCACGAGTCTCTTCTTGGGACATGGAGCACGAAGGTAAAGCCTTTCTGCACTTCTGAAAAATCAAATTTGTATTCTCAACTTTTACGGAAGAGGAATAGGAAATGGAATAGAGAGAGTGTTGAGTATGACAGGGGATAATTTTTTAAAATATTTTCTTAAAATATATTAGAATTAGAATTTTTTATTTTTTTAAAAGTTATTTTTGATATTAGTATATAAAGTGATACAAAAATATATAAAAAATTATTTTTAAAAAAAAACATTGTTTGAAACTCGTAAACTACCTAGTACTTGTATTTAAATGTACATACTGAAATAAAAGGGTTGCCCAATACACCGGCAAAGTGTATTTGGTATTGCGGTAGCTGTTGCGGTTATGATTTGAAAAAAGTTATTTTATAAAAGTATTTTTAATTGAGGTTAGTTTGAAAAAATAGGTGTTTGGTTAAAACTATGGTTGAAATTGAGGTTGAAGAAAATGTAGTTTAATGTGTTTGGTTAAGAATGTTTTTGAAATTGAGGTTATAAAATAATTTAAAAAAATATATATTAATATTGATGGTTTTAAATTTAAATATTGTAGAATTAATTACTCCTATTACATCATGAAATTAAAAAATATTTTATATAAAATATTTTTTATTATTCTATTAAACTATTTATAATTCCATTACGTACAAAATTCATCCGATAAAAATTACAGTTTTCATAATTTTTTGAGTGTAGATAAAATATTATCAGGTATAAAATTGATATTACAGTGCGAGTGAATTTAATTCACTCTATACTAATTTTTCGGGGGAAAAAATATTGTTCACATCACAGTGCGAGTGAATTTAATTCACTCTAAACTAT
>Ga0325410_1007025_pt1 | contig 12332 bp, 9 predicted proteins | sample PopdelMetagenome_16_FD_206182 | JGI IMG/M metagenome (GOLD analysis project Ga0325410, IMG submission 206182) | Populus deltoides microbial communities from Bellville, Georgia, United States - Xylem-PdIQD-R3 | ecosystem: Host-associated > Plants > Phyllosphere > Stem > Wood/Secondary xylem... | reverse complement strand
GAGACTTACATGGTGAACTACCTTGACTACAGCAAGACGAGCCTCAAGCACAAGCTCTTGTGAACACTCAGTACCCCAATAAACTTGCAAAACGGTTACCTTCTCATTCAATATAACATTTAGATTCTCCTCGTGTAGAAAAGCTAGAACAACACCAACCCTAAATGGTTTGTTTATCAGTTACGGTTCATGTTTTTCTTTTCAGTTTCCGTAGGTAATCATGTTATTCCTGATACAAATAAATTAGAGACAAACATTTGGTAATAGATTCTGATGATATTCTAGAATCTAATATGCTCGAGAATATAATTTCTTAAGTGTTTGGATAGTGAAGGATCATACGTTCACGTCATCATTCTCTTCTTTGGAATTAGTGCAGCACATGACTGGTGGTAGAAGTCCCACTGCCAACAAAACAGTCTCTTTCAATGGGGTTTATAACCCTTAGATGATTAAGTCAATGACATTTTAGTAAGGGATTATAATAAATGAGAAAATAAGCTTTAAATTCTAATAACTAGAGTATTTGTTTTTATTTTTTGCATGATAAATGCTCTAAGAATGTATAATAAAAGAATAGAAATTGTGAACCCTTTATATGACTGATTCATGGGGTATTTATAACCCTAAAACCTTATATTATTTTGTTGGAAAATTTGATGAGAATATCTCTTACACAATATTAATATTGATGGAAATGTGACAAGCCCTTAAAAGACCTATATACATAATTCCTTACATCAACATTAATGTTGATGAAAATGTGATATATTTTTAGAAGACCTTTATACAGTATTCCTTATATCAATATTAGTGTTAATGGAAATGTGATGGGTCCTTAAGAGACTTTTATAGACCTGAGGATGTAGAGGGATAGGTATCCTTAACCTTAAGATTTTAGGTTAAGAGTCAAAAGAATAAACAAACGAAGTCTTGTGGCTTAATATTGGGCTTAGAAAGAACATCAAGTTTATATCCATTTGGGGTTTGGCATGATGCCGAGCTCAAGAATATTGGGTTTAGAAGCTTGCATGACCCACGTGTATTGTGGCTTAGTGCATAACTAAGCCCAAGAATGATGAATCTCGCAGTTCGCTAGACTTATGTGTACTTGGGCTCAAAACGTAGCTGAATCTAAAGATGTTAGGCCTGTAGGTAAGCCAGACGTATTAATATGGGCTTGCTATTCTGCCAAGCCTATGTATGTTGGGTTATCACTTTGCCTTTGGCTCTTTTAAAAAATTTGAAAGGTTATCAGCTTTAATGAGAGATTTTTTACTTGAGAGTTGTCTGTCCCATCATTGAGAGACTTTTACCTTCCTCATGAGATTTATCTGCCCCGCACAAAACTATTGGGATTTTTATGGCCAGGTGGCTAGTCCTTATTGAAAGAGATTGTTAGGTGGTGTATTTGTAATAAAGAAGGCGTCCCTTGGAGAATAAAATGGTGGCTTGTATTTAATTCAGTAATTGAATAGATTTCTTGAGATATGAGATGACATATAAGGTCATTCATCAAATGGTGAGGATGAAAAAGTGTGTTGCACATGTACGGCGTTGTGGCGGTCGAATCCACTCTCAAAATGGTATCTAATATGGCAAATATTAGGAGACAAGGAATTCTTGTTTTTTATCAGTTAAATGAAATGAGAGTCGCCACCTAGTATTTTGGTCACTAGGAACCCTAACTAGTCTCCGAGATCGGGTACAGGGACTGGTTGTGTAAAGGGAAGTTATTAGCACCCAAAATACACCCTACCTGAGATACGCTGCATTGTTTTATTGTCTGATAAAATCTAAGATCTTGTTGTGTTTTCTAGTTGTTGATCCGTCTATGGTTTAAGAAAAGTCCTTCTCGGTAAGGAGATCCTTATCTTATTGGGTAAACTTAACCATTTTAATGTCAACAGTGGAGTCGCCATCCTGTCGCACCCCCGCGGCAGAGCGCGGCAGAGCGGCGATCCTCGATTGATTTCGGTTTTTTTGTTTCATGGATAAAGAAGTCACCACCTAGTATTATGGTCACCAGAAAACCTAACTGGTCTTTCAGAGATTCTAAGGCAAGGGACTGGTTGAGTAAAGGGAAGGTATTAGCACCCCTAGTACGCCCAACCTAAGATAAATTGTTTGGTGTTTGGTTTGCCTTATAATAGCTATGGTGTTGGTGTTTTCTAATCCCATCAATTTTCCTAGGTTTGATTCAAACTAAATTTATTAAGGTAGAAATCCAAGCAGATTTCATGTGCTTTAAAAGTTTATTTTTCCCTTAGTATTTCAAGAGTTTGCGACTTGTAAATCGCAAGGAGGGAGGACAAAGATTTAGAAATCTAAGGAAATTTAGAGCGCTTTCAAAGGCTCTTTTTGCCTTAGTGTTTCATACTTTCACGGCTCGTAAACCGTGGAGTTAAAAGTTGAAACATCCTCAATTATAATTGAGGTTTCTTTCAAGAATGTGTGATGACTTATTATTCCTAGAAAATTATTTTGGATATTTATCACTTAGGGTTTCTTTATCCAAATATTAACAGTGAAGAATAACAAATTATTTCCAATAATATTTTGGATATTCGTCCCTTAGGGATTTTTTTATCCAAACATTAGAGGTGAATAATAGATGAATTCCCCCAAAATAAGATTTTTGTATTTTTTAGAATATTGACCAATATCCTTTGGAGTTTTACAAACATATTGTAAAATCCAGAAATGCAAGAAAATAATTTTTGTTGTGTTTAAGAGATCCATGCAAAAACACATTTTTAAAACTTCCAATATTTTTTTAAAAAGAACGTTCAAAACATGTTAGGGTATTAGTCGTATGCAACACACAAAAAAAAACATTTTTTTATATTTTCTTTGTCAAAAATACAAACATCATTTTTAATCATAATTAAAATCAACAAACCACATATTAGTCAAATTCTTAAGGCTTTAATAAATCAGTTATTAAGTCCCAAAAAATATGTAAAAACATGTTCTTAGAAAATACAACATGATTTTATTTGTCCTCGAGATATTTGACTATATACAAATTAAAACACTTTTTTTTCTTTTTTCTATTTTACAAAAAAAAAACACACACACACATTCTTTTTTTATTATCTTTTTTTTCTCCTACACTCACATTTACATGTTACCAATCACTAAAATTCAAAAAAAAAAACAAAAAATACATCACACAAATAAAATTACATAATAGCCCCTAAAACTCTAAGGAACTGCTGGGAAGGCTTCTAGACCACAAAACAGTGGCGGCGCGTCTCCTCCACACGCCTACGCAGGGAACGCCTGGAAACGGGTGAATCTGGCCTGGCTTCTTCTCCTCTTCCCTTCCTCATCGGCGGTGAGAAACGTCACCTGCAAAGCCAAGCAAATAACACAAACAATCCATTTTATTTTGTTTTTTCTTTTCTTCCCCTTTTAGATATGTGTTCTGTTGTCTTCCTCCCGGTTTGTTTTACTCTGCCGATGTCAGATCGGGCGGTTGGGGTAGCTATGGGGTCGGCCTTGCTGTTGTGCACGTGGTCGCTGAAGTTGCTCTTGAGATGGGAGTGACTGTTCGGTCGGCGGGTTCTGTGTGGTTAGCTGCTTTTGGGCCGCTGTGGGAGGCGATGAGCTGGGTCTACTAGGGATGAAGAGGTTGTTGGCGGTGTTGAGGCGGACGAAAGGACAGATCGGTGGATGTTGGTATGGCGGCTGGAAGTGGGAAGTCGGGTGTTGTGGCCGAGAGGTTGTGTGCCAGGAAGGGGACGACTGGGAGAGGGAAGGGAAAAGAGTTGGAGGAAGAAGAAGGAAGGTTGTCTTGTGTTCTCTGGTGCTCTTTTGGCAGAGGGGCAGTGTGTTAATGACCGGGCAGGGAGATGGCGGCCAAATGCTGAGGGGGAAAAGAAATGGGGACGGCTACTGGTTTGGGAGAGAAACAAAGGAAATGGGGAACCATAGGTTTGTGGGAAAGGCATGTTCGGGGTTCTGGATGTTGAAATGGCCGAGGGTAAAATGGTTTTTGGGGGGGCGAAAGCTTTGGCTTGGAGAGGGAGAGGTTTGTGTGTAGGGATGTTGGAAAATGGCGATGGGAGGCGGCTCATTTAGGTTTTAGCCAAGGGAAATGAAAGGCTTTGGTCGACTAGAGGGGGGAACGGCTTCAGGAGAGAAAACGGGTTTAGAGTTTTTTATCTTTAGGGTTTTTTTGTTTAGCTCCCCTTTTCTGAAAAAAAATTAGTCCCCTTGTGAATTTTCTTCTCCCGTGGTGCATATGGCCAAAGGTTCATTTATATAGAAAATCTCTACACATGATATTTAAGAAAATATTGCAATAATTATTACAAAGATTGTCTTCTATAACCAGCACTAACAAATCCTATATATATGGTATTTTATATTGCAATGATTATTTTTCATAATCAGCACGAATCAAATCATATATCTATGGTATTTTATATTGCAGTAATTATATATGATTCGGTAATTATATATGATTCGGTAATTATCTCCATGACATATTGCTTCCTTAATATTGGTCCTGATGCTCTATATTATCGCCACATGTAAACCCTTTTTTTTTTTTGAAAATTTATCAAAACATGGATCAAAAATTAGGTAACAACAAATGTTGCTTCTTCTTCTTCTCTCCTTTGTTTCGGTTTGCTAGTGTGTTCCTCTGTTATTTTTGTTCACTCTCCTTTCTCTTTCTCTTTTGCTTTCTTTTCCCATCTGTTCTCCTCTCTCTGCTTTCTTCTCTTGCAGCTTTTTTTTGTTTCTTACACTCTCCCTCCCTTTGTTCTCTCTTCCTTACGTTCCCCCTCTCCCTGTTTTTTCTCCCCTTGTTCATTGTCTTTCTTTGGCTTTTATAGGCCAGAGAAAGCCCTACGGTGGTAACGGTCGTCTTGTAATTTGAAAGCAGAGAGATAACAACCATAAAACGTGCCCCATAATTGGAGTAATTTTGGCGCTTTTGCTACAAAATGTTTCTCAGCTTTTACTGCTAAAAACAGCTTCTTGAAGGAGACAGTGAATAGTGCTTTAAGGAAACAACACCATTTCAAAATTCAAATGGATACTTTTGATTTGGTCATTGAATTTTTTGTAATTTTTTAATCAAGCCCCTGGAAAAATTGTAATTGGATCCCTTGATTTTAGCGCCTTTTCCGATTTGATCCTTGGTTTCAGACTGTTTCAATTAAAAGTCTCTAATTGGCCATCAAACTTTAATAATTATGCAATTAAGCCCCTCATTTGGCTAAATCAACTCTTCAAAATTATAATTGGACCCCAGAACTTTAATTTCTTCCGATAAAAGCCTAATTTGACTTAAAAATCAATTTTTCTTGCAATGAAACCCTTCATAAATTCAATTAAATCTTAGATAAAATTTAATTAAGTCCATAAATATCTGATTTTGGACTTTTCTTCCTTGAAATTGAATTTTCCTTGTCAACAGGGCTCTTACCAATTAAAAATATACTGTCAAATTTCAATTCTAGTATTTTTGAACCTCCTCAACCAATTTCTTTTTATTTTATAGGCGTTCCAACATCCTTTTCCCACTCTTATTATTTTTTGGATTCCTTCTGAATATATACTTTTTGATATGCATTTTTTGTATTTTTTTCATTTTTTGTGCGGGAACCCAAAAATAGGTAACAACAAAGTGTTTCCTTTATAACCCTAGTTATTCTTGCTTCTATCTTCTCTTTTACTTTCACTCTCTATAACTTTTGAAAAACAATTTTTCTCTAATATGAGAAGAAACCACCATCCTAGGTATTTCCCACCAAAAGCTTCTTTCTTCTTTTTCTTCTCTTTGAACAGAAAAATAAACCCCAAAAACACCAAATCTAACCTTAGGAATAAGGATAGCGCTAAATTTAGTGAGGAGTTTAGTAACTAACCTAAAACTAAAGGAAGTAACAAGGAATAAAGGTCCACCAAATTGGGTCCTAGAACTAGAGGGGGTGAGACCCCAGCGTCCACCTCTAGTAAAGGAAAAAAATAGTTCTCTACATTGGAGAAGTTCTTCTTTTGCTATTATTAGATAGCCTCATGGAGTGAAAAGATGTTTAAGGCCCTTGAGGATGATACCCCTAGCATCGTAAGTGTAGAGGAGGTGGCATTTGTTAATGGTCAGCAACTAGGAGAGTATATAGCTTAAATTCCTACTAAGGATGAGCGTATTAGCTAATCGACCTTGGGCTCAGTCTAGGGTCAATTTGAAATTACAGCCCTTTTTTGCACATATGCATTGAGGTATTCCTTTTCTCTCCATGAATTTATGAGGGAAGTTTTTAGATATTATCAATCAGATCTAGGTCAGTTGCACCGTAATGAGCAGATAATCTTATTCACCTTTGATAAGTTTTTTAAGCTTACCATAATCAAGCCTACAATTAACATCTTTAGGACTTGTTACCATCTAGTCACTAACACCGATGGTGGAAATGACATGCATTGGTTCTTTACCTTTGCTAATAGACTCGCAAGGGCCATGAAAGGAGCTTTGTATGGAAATCCTACACATGTCAAGAAATGAAAGGAGAGGTGGTTGATAATGAGGTATTACTAGGCCGGTCATTCCTAAAGGTGAGATGAAACAAATCTAAGATTGTTCCTATTATTGAAGGGTACCTCCCTTGAGGTGAGCAATAGGCCTTGTCTTAGCTTGAATGAGAAGAAAACATGTGTTGTGTTATCCTTGACCACAACTGACTATGACGTCAAAAAAATGGACAAAGGGCATTATCAAACCAAGTTGTAAAGGATGCAGCTTATTCCTTATCCCTTGTTTTCTATACATCTAATTTGATTGTTGACTTTTTTTATACATGATTAACAGATGGAGGAGAAGGAGAAACTCCAGCTAGGCTTGCAAAAAAAAGCTTGTTTGCATCAAGGAGGGGGTCTTCATCCCTTAATGTGAGTGGAACCGTTAATGAGAAGGGATGAAGCATGACCCCATGAACATGAATTAGCTTACTATACCTAAGGACTCTCTTTCTAAGGTAACAATGGTGAGAGCTAAGACTCCAGTAGAAAAGAAAGCTAAGGGTAATCGTACTCCCCCAGTTAGGGGTCAAGTAGATCTAACCTCCCTAAAATAATTACAGGTGTTGCTGGCCATTTCAAGAGAGAAAGGGTCTTCGCCTTATAGAGATTGGCATGCTAGCCTCAATAGTGGAGGCTTCTATGATGACAATCTCTTTACCTTCACCTCTGATCTAGACTGTATAGGCTATAGCTGTTGAGACCTCTATTTAGGCTGCTACTAGGAGAGCTAAACATATATTTGAAAATGCTTTTTCTAGCCTTTACAAAAGTGACGTCGTTCTTCCCTTATACATAAATAACCCTTTACCTAAATCTCTATAATTATAGCAAATAATATAATCCTTGGTTTTCTTTAATTACTAGGTGGTGATTCTTAATTTTTCATGATCCTTTTTTTACTAACCGATCACAAAGAGTCCTGACTGACATCACAGTGTGATACACATCCAATTAATATTTTCACATATAATTATAAACCATTTCTAAGATTTCCTTATTGATTCATAAGCATTTATATCATAAAATCACATTCACCAATTTCACCCAAACACTCATACAACATCTAAATCACATATACAAATTAAAATTCTTTCTTAAGAACACTTTACCCATACCTACAATTTTAATAACCATACAATACTATAAGTTTAAACAAATTCTCCATTTCCCCTCAGTGCTTCCTCATGGTAGGCCCAAAATAAACAAGCTTCCATCACTCTCGAATCATTAAATCATGAATTCTAACTCAAACAAAACATGAAAAAACCAATGAATCTAAGAAAAAACCATTGAACCATCAAGATCAAACCTTAAGTGATGGGGAGAGAGAGACATCACCTTCTAGATAAGAGAGAGAATGTCAACCACTGGTAGAAGAGAGAGATGAGAGGGAGGGAGGATAACAAGGTATTTTAGGGGAAATAAGAGGAAAATTAAGAATTGCCCTGATATATTTAGGTTTAAATTGACCGATGAAATTTTCTATCAGTTAGTTTGTCAGTGATGAACCATGATAGCACATCATCAACGGGCTCACCAATAAAACCTTTTAAATCTATTAGTGAGTCTAATGGTCATTTAAAGGATTTGTTTTTTCAAAACTTCCAAATTCCTCGATGAATTTTCTTTTATCGATATTTTTGTTAGTTAATCCAATTTCATAAATTCTTTTCCAAACTCTTTGTTACTCTTTGACTATTTTACCAATGACTCCATCAATGAGTATAAAGTTTATGAATGGATGCTAATCTATCAATTAGTTATAATTTCATGCATTTCCTGCCAGACTCTCTGTAATTCTCTAACTATTTTAGAGTCTATAGGTGAGTATAAAGTTTAACAATGTATGCTAATTTGTTAGTCAATCTATCATCTGGTTCTAATTTCATGCATTTCTTGCCAAACTCGTTGTAATTCTTTGATCTTTTAACATTTGTCTGTGAGTCTGTTGGTAATTTACTATTTTTTTAAATCACTAATGGATTCACTAATGGTTATTTAATAATTTATAATTTTTTTATTTATATCGGTGATTTTATTGGTGAAATATATATTCTAAATCTAGCCTAAACAATAACAACAACATCATTTATAACTTATTCAATAACAACTCGGATTTATAATATATTCAACAACTACTTATTAAAATTATAACCACAACAATAAATGCTTGATAAATGTAAAAAAAAAAAATATATAGTACATTATAAAGTGATAAAAAATATCTTAAAATCAATTCAAATCCTTTATAATCTAAATCCTCCTCATCTTCATTTCTATCATCTTCGTGTCCATCATTATCTTCTTCATTAAACTAAAGTTGTTTGATTTCTTCATCTTCATCCACTTTTATCTGTCTACTAGTACATAATATATGGTTTAAGTAATCACCAATATGAACATAGGTATTCTCAGCGACATAAAAATTCAAATTTTCTTCTAACTTGGTAGATGAAATAACTCGATATGAATCAACTAACTCATTAAGTTGAAATACATTTTCTCTTTCAGTTACTTCTTCGTTACTATCTTTAACAATTTGAACATGACTCCTAGATTTGGTTTTCACAATGGATAACTAATCAACTTTATTCTGATCCTTTCTAATAGAAAGAGTGTATATGTAATACACTTGTTGACATTGTTTGCAAATATGAAAACATTATTGATGTTGCTAAATCTACCTATTTTATTAACTTTGACTAAACCATGATGAGGATCTACTCTAATTCTTCTATCGATATCATACCAATAAAATTTAAAAAGATTGTATTTTACACCTTATGATATTGTAATTCAGTCACCTCTTTTAAATTGTCATAATAATCAACTTCAAACTCATTAGAAGTTGATTCTTTAAAATAAACATCACTATTATTGGTTTTCTACCCTCTCCATACTTTTTAATATCAAAGATATATCCATTGATAAAATACTCATTATAACATTGGTCCTTTCTTTTAATATCCAAAGATAGTAATTTCAAACTTTTAGCATTGCCTTCTATGTTGTACACCTGGTTAAAGATAACAACTATTAATAGTCACTAAAAAAATTTAAGTAAATGTTTTTTATTAGAGTTACAAATTATTACATACTTACTTATATTTTAAACCACATGGAAAATTGCTCCTTTTATAATTGAAAATTTTGAGCTTCAACAATATATGGATTTTGGAATAACAAAAATTGATGGTGTTGTTTATAAAGTTGTTATTGAGAATTTAGATTAATTTAGAATATAAGAGAAAATGATTGAAGACTACAAAATTGTAAAAAATTTTACTTAACAAAAGGTCTCATTCATCATAGTTAAATAACATATAATTATCTACTTGTTTAAATTTGATGTCTATCATATGTCTTCTCAAAACTATATTCTTCAATAATGGTCGTCTATAATAGGAAAATATTGGCAAATTTTCACTAGAAGGCACTCCACTACCATCATCATGTCTTGGAATGCGATTGATTATTGTTTTCATATGAGACTCAAAATAATACGAGACAAATATTGAAATTTCTTTTACAATATAAGCGTTGTTTATTGAAACCTCAATATGCGCTTTATTTTTAGCCTTTTTTTTTTTAAGTTTAAACAAGAACATGCATAGAAGTAAATATAGATTGAATAACCAAATGCTTATAAAAACACATTACATATTTAGGATGCATGTAATCCTTACCTCTTTTGAATGGATACATCCATCTATACTGCATAGACCCTCAAACTTATGCTTCATATGCTAAATGTATAAGTAAATGCTCCATTGAGTTGAAGAAGAATGAAGGGAAGATTATTTCATGTTTATTTATTATCTCAATGATGTTCATTTAAATGTTGCTCAATGTGTTGCGAATGTAACTTGTTCAAGTAAACATCTCAAAAAAATAACTAATTTTCGTGAGTGCGTCTCATATCCTCTTTGAAAACAAATCCTCATAAGCAATTGTAATGAGTGTTTGCATAAACCCATAACAGTCATGACTTTTAATTCCATATAATCTTCATTACTCCAAATTCATCAATCTAGCTATATTTGAAGCATATCCATCAGAAAATCACAGATTCTTAAGTCATTCATACATAAGAAATAATACTTTTTTTTATCTAAGGTGAACGTGGCCTTAGGCTTTCCAACACGTACTCCATCATTAAACAACACTATATCATGATAGTCATAAAATAAAACTATATTTATTGTAGCTTTTATATTGTTCTTGATTTTTTCCTTAACGTCCATGATCATGTTAAAAATATTTTCAAAAACATTCATCTACATGTGAACCTTTACCTAAATAACCATGATTCATTCATATTATATTCATCACCATACTCCTTTAATGATTATTATTATCATCTACATTATTTATTATTATCATATTGTTCTAATAACCAATTATTATTTGTATAAAAATTCAATATTGCATCAAAATGTGAACTAAATAAATCAAATTAATAATAAGTAATTGGTTCCTAACTAATTACTCATTATTTTTTCAATTAAAACTTATTCAATCTAAATTCATACAATTTAATTGTTATCTGTTCCATAAAAAATTAATTTTCCTAAATTTTCAATTTAACAATTAAATTGATCAAATGTGATTGGTAACCATTACATAACTCATCATTTCATCTAGTATATCACACCTAAATTACAAAATCAAACTTAATTTTTTCTAATTACAAACAAATTCATTTTTCCTCAAATCCTAAACAAAACCTAAAATATAAATCATACTTAAATATAACAAAATTGTCAATGAAAAGACTTTGAAATATATAAATATAAATACAAACTACAAATATTATTACATAAAAATATCAATAAATTAACTTAAAATATAAATGGGTATGTTTGCTTACTTGGTGTAGGGAATATTTAGAAAACATTCAACCAAGACAATAATGCTGACACTACTGAGTATTGGGGTGGCTAAATTTGTGAGGATGTGGCCTAAATTTGTGGCAAAATGGAGGGGGTTGCTTTTTTTGCTGTGAACGAAAAAAAAAGAAGAAGAAGAAAGGAGAATGGGGCTACCGTCGGTTCTAACACTTCTAAATTTACCGACTAAATTTTCGATGGAAACTAGCGATGAAATACTTCCCTCAGTAATTACATTATAAAACAATAACATGTCATTTTACTAACGGAATCATCAACAAATATTTTTTTTAATTTTTTAATTATTTTTATTCTGTCGGCAATTCCACGTTAATTAATGGTAGAAAATTTTACATCGCTAATTTTATTGTTATTTGACAAATTTATGGTGTAATGATAGGAAGCAATTAAAAATGATGATAATCAAAGCTTTCACTAATCAGAACACCATATTTTATATCATAGCTGTAAACATTATATACAAGTTTAACTTCAATTTTATACATCAGGATCAGGTCAAGTTTCAGTTTTTCAAATTGTCATCTGAACTTGAATTTTTTTCAAGTTCAGATGAAGTCTTCACATCTTGGTTGATGCAGGATGCGTTGGGTCTGCAAGCTGGTGGGAATAAAGGTTGAAAGAGAGGAGAGATTCGTTGCGATATTCGGTTGCCCTAATGCCAAGGAAAAAATTCAACGAAGGATTTAGGGAGAGTCTGAAAATCTGAAGTTGGCAAGCAACTTCTCTCTCAATTCGGAATATAAGTCCGCCACAATATGTAATTTCTCTTAGTCCTGCTCCTACCTGGATTTTATTCAAATGGGCAATTGATATAATCTTCTTAGCTGTCAAAATATTTTCTGAAATCCTGATTCTATGAGGATTAATCTCTTCCAATCCAAATTT
>Ga0325410_1007023_pt1 | contig 12332 bp, 2 predicted proteins | sample PopdelMetagenome_16_FD_206182 | JGI IMG/M metagenome (GOLD analysis project Ga0325410, IMG submission 206182) | Populus deltoides microbial communities from Bellville, Georgia, United States - Xylem-PdIQD-R3 | ecosystem: Host-associated > Plants > Phyllosphere > Stem > Wood/Secondary xylem... | reverse complement strand
TAAATTTCTATTAATCTAAAGGAAATAAAAATATTTTTATTTTCTTAATATTATAAAAAAAACTAGATTGTATTTATTTGTAAAACATAAAGTTCCATTATATTAGTAAATTAAGTTTCTAACACTTGCATATATATATTATTTCCTCTTTTTTCTGGATGCCTGTATATAATTAAACTTATAAGGCAGATTATGCAACACTGGGAAATGAACACGTAAGAAATTTTAAAAAAAAATGCTTGCGAAATAATATTTGAACTTTTAATATGTTACCTTCATTTAAATTTGACTGATCAAATTCCCCAATTGGAATGTGATGCCAGTGGCAGCAATAAGCTGTCACGGTGTCCACGTTGCATGCTCGAGACTCAGTATTTTTGAACTCTAGCATGCTAAAAAAAATAGATAAAATAATCTGGTGTAAAATATATTTAAAAAAATAATATAGTTTTAGAGAGTTGTATATGTGCTCCGTGAGTCGGTTTTTTTAAATTACAAAATTTAATATAACAAGAGAGAGGAGAAAGAAAAAAAATTCTGAAAACATATCAAAACTTTAATGATGATATTTTTAGTATTGTTAAAAAAATATCGATTAAATAATTTCAACGACACAAAAAAAAATCATAAATAGTGATTGCAGTGAGCCACACAAAAAGTTTAAAGATAAGTAAATCCTGGCATCTTTGAACGGCTTATATGGCCCAATTCGTTTACTGTTTATGATATTTTCTAGTGTTGCTGGACTCATTTAATCGAGATTTTTCTAATAATATTGGTGGTGTTATTATCTTGATGTCGTTGGAGTTTTCTTGGTGTGGTCTTTTTAACCGTACTAATTATATTATTATCGAAATTTTAGTATATTTTTTGGATTTTTTTTATCAAAATTTCATTATGTTTATGAGGAATTTTTTTTCTCTTTCTCCTCTCTTCTAATTAAATCAGGTGTCTCGCGTATGAAACTTCAACTCATGAATTACAAATATCATTTGCAACTCTCAAAACTGTATTATTTTTTTAAATGACGCTTGAAACCCAAAAAAAAAAAAAAAAAAAAACTCCGAGACTTTGCGGCGCTTGCATGCTTTTCACCGTCGCTCGAACCTGAGTAGAGCACCCGTCCGGCTCCGTCCAACTATTTTGGAGAATATCGATGACGTGGCATTATGTATGCGCGCGAACGAGTATAACAAAGATGCATTTTCCAATTTCTCCTTAAATTTGAGATATCATGTCAATGTCAAAATTTATTGTATATGGCATATCAACAATATTTTTTGTGTTAATCACAATATTTAAGATTGGTTTAAAAAATTAAAATTTTTAATTAGATTTGAAACAACAAAAATTAAATATGTATGGTTTATGAGAAGTTAATTTAAAAGATGCTGCTAAAAGATTTTTTTTTTAATTTATAAACGTGCTATAAGAAATCATTGTGGTAATTACTGGCAGGGTAGAGTTGTAATATTTAACAATAATTGTAATCTTTTAAATTAATAATTATAATGAAAAATACATTGCCTTTTAATGCAAGAGATATTATTATTCATAAGAGAATATAAAAATATAAAGAGATACAATTAATAGTCTTTAATATAATAAGATGTGAATCTTCAAAAAAAAAAAAGAGGAAAAAGTATAATTTATAAACAATATTAAAGATGCATTTATATGTAATGAAAAATCATATATAGTGGTGACTATTGGTGAGATCTACAGTTCTTAGAATATGATGAAAAAAAGTACATTGCTTTTGATATAAAAGACATGATTGTTAGTTGAAAAAAAATTAAAAATATGAAGAAATATGATTTATATTTTTTAATTTAATAAAAAGAAAAGTAAAGTTGTATTATTTACAGGCATTATTAACGAGAGGATGTGATCTTAGGAGTTTACACAAATATAACTAAAGATTTTTTTTTCTACTTTAACTTAATCAATATTTAAGAGGATGTGATCTAAGGAGTTTAAGACAAATATAATTAAGGATTTTTTTTTCTAATTTAACTTAATCAATGTTTATAAATAAGTTTTGGGATGTTGTAATTAGAGTTTATTTGAGTTTTTACTTTTAATTGACGTGGGGATCGAGGATGGATGGTTAGGAGGGGGTGTTTGAAAAATAATTTATATTTAATATTTATATTATTTAATGACTTAATTTATAAAAGTTAGATAATATAAATATTATAGATAATAGCGAGTTACATAATTTTTTTAAAAAAAAATGAATAGATTGGGGGTCAAATTTTTTAAACTCAGTTAATTGTCAATTGAACGCATATACCTTATATAGCCCACTAATAATGTATACTTCTATTATATAAAGTGCATGGTATAAATACTCCTAAGAGATTTTCATGTTATTTTTTACAAGATTGATTTGATGATATTTATGTATTGTTTTGTTTTTTATCTTTTTTTTATGGAGAAATAGCTAGTAATAAGTTCTATATGCATACGTGTTACCAATAAAGTATTGGTCTAGCGGTTAAGGCACTATTATATCCCTATAATTATAAAAATATAAGTTTTATTTTCAAGAAACACACTTATTAGAAGGGGTGGTCACAAATCCTGAACAGAACTAGTTTTATTCTTTAAAAAATACGAAGATATTCGGATATATATATATATATATATATATATATATATATATATTAATACTCTAAAAGACGTGGGGAAACTGCTGTAGCTTCCCCACGCCTTTCACTTATTAATATATTAATATATTATAATTATTATATTATATTATATTATAGAACTGTTTTTAAAAAAAAATTGTTTTTTAATGAATTTTTTTTGTTTGATTTAGTTTATTAATGTTAAATTTTTTTATTTAGTTATCAGATTTTCATGATACGGATCCTGGGTTTGATGGGTTAACCTGGTTTGACAAGTTAACCCAGATTTTTTTTCTTTTTAATTAATTTTTTTCGTTTAGTTTAGTTTGTTAATGTTAAATTTCTTTCTATTTAATTATCAGACTTTCATGACACGTATCCTGGGCTTGACGAATTAAATTGGTTTGATGGGTTAACCCAGTTAATTCTGGGTAAACCCGTCAATTTTTTTTTCTGTCTATTTATCAAACTTTCATGACATGAATCCCAGGTTTTACAAGTTAACCATATTTGAAGGGTTAACCCAATTAATTCAGATTTTTTTTCTTTTTCTTCATTCACTTTTTTTCTTTCTGTTGGTTTTTTTTTTTTTAATTAATCCATTTAATTATCGCACTTTTATGACACGATCTTATAGCCATACCCACATCCAATATTCTTACGTTCGGTATTGCAGTCAGGCTCACTTAAACTTGGGTCATGCAAGTTTAATGTTATTATTAATATTATAAATATTATTTTTAGGTCAGACGTTGTAGTCAAACCCAAAACTATTTGATATAAGACCGAACTGTTTTAAACTTTATGTTTTTATATATATTTTTTATAAAAATAAAAACCGTGGCATCATATAACTAGTATATATATAGACGGCGTGACATGTCCTTTCAATTATCCTGCTACCGAGTTGTCATGGGATTCACCATGCATGTCAGGGGAAAAAACACGCTTTTCACGCAACACATGCTCCTCCATTACTTGGAGCTATAATGTCCAAAAACCTTTTTTTTTTTTTAGTTCATTGTTAATGTCTTTTTTCTTTCTCTTTTGGTAACTTAATTTACACATACTAATATTGTGATAGGACTATCATGTTCAAATATCTCTCAAATATGCTTTTTTTCTTTGTGTTTTTAATGTTTTCTTAGATTTTTTATCAACATAACATTATATATGAAATCTTTTTTTAATTTTTTTAATCATTTTTCTCTTTCTTTACACACACTAACCAACAATAATATCATCATATATTGTCACAAATCTCAGGATCACTGTAAACTTTTATAACTATTAATTTTATAATTTTAATGGATTAATTAAAATGTGTAGAAACTAACTCGGACATCTACGATTAATAAAAAAAAATACCTTTATATGTTGCTGTCAAGTGTCAACAAAAAAAATATATATAATTCGACTAGCATGAGAAAAATACTACTTTGCTAATTTACTATAAAATGTAAACCTTAACACTAAAATAACTAAAACGAGTAGCGAATTGAGTTTTTTTAAAAAATGAGAATTTTTTTTCAAGACAAATTACTTTAAATTGAATGAAATTTTTTTTTAACTATATATAAGTGACATGAACACATATAAAATTAGTAACAAATAAAATAAAATTGTTATTTTTTATGAGAAAATATAAATAAAATGAGTTCTGCTAAATTATACATATAATAATTACAAAAGTAGAAATTATCTATAGTTAAAATAAATATGTTTTTTTATTTTTTTTCAAGTTTATTATTCATATATTTTTTTAATACATTTGCGTCAAAATTATCAATTTTTATTTTAAAAAAATCAAGATTAAGATAATTTATAATTTAAAAAACAACACTTCATTGAGAGAGGGGGGGGGATTACATTAATAAGAGAAAGGGGTTTTTTTTATTAAAGAGATACCTTTTTATTCTTATTACAAATTGTTAAAGTTTTTTTATTTTAATTACTTTCAATTTTTATACAGTAAACAATATAGCTAAAAAAGGGTACATATTTTTTGTTGAAAAAATGAATTAAAAATAAAAGGGGAATTTATACTAAAAAAATATATTCAATTTTTATGCAACAAACAACATAGCTAAAAAAAGATCCATATTTGTTTTTTGTTAAAAAAATATATTAAAAATACAAGGGCATTTATACTAAAAATTTATAGTTTTTTACAGAATTTATATTGTTATTGTATTTATAAAAATCTATTTTTAGTTTCTATATAATTAAATAAAAAAAATCAAAGCGCCTCCTGTTATTCAATATGTGCACTTTCCACTTTAGCTTTTAGTTAATATTAACAACCTTTTTTATGATTCATTGACTCATATAATTTTCAATTATTTTGTTAATTGTACGCATCAATTTTCCAATTTTTAACTAAAAGTTTTTAATTATGATATTATAAAACATATTCACAATGTATGTATATTATTTTTCTTGGTTAAATTCTTAGAATGCTAGAGAAAGCAAAACAAAATAGGGTTATACTATCAATGGACACACGTTACGTTGTGAGGTTGTTTTTTTTTTTTTTTACATAGAAAACAATGTTAAATTGCCACAAATATATTTTAAACATGAAGAAAAATCCACGACTCGAGTTATAGTTTTGACCGGATCAAATAAGTTGGTTATATTTTAATTAGATAATAGAAAAAATAGGCAACAACAACAAATAAACTAAATTCTATATAAAAAAAAAGTGATCACAATAACCTGGAAAAAAAATATTTTTTCTGAAAAAAAAAAGATATAGCTCTATTCCTATTTGATTAAATACATAAGGATGAAATTGAATAAAATAGAAAAAAACTTGTTTTAACCTGAGTTAACGTGATAAACCTATAACCTGAGTAATAAGGATCGAGCCAACCCAGGCTGACCTATTAAGTTTGCACTCCAGGCCATAAGATTGGGATAGCCTGATAAAAAAGAGAAGGAAGAAAATATCAAAAGTTATTTATATAAAAAAAACATTATTGAATGATGAAAGATAAAAAGAAAATACATAAAAAAATATCAACCCACGTTAACTTCACACACTCGCGACCCGGGTTATTAGACTAGAAGTACTCCATCTAGAAAAACCAAAAAGCCTAATTCCTAACTAATCAAATGTTAAATAATGAAATTAGAAAAAGAATTCAAATTATATAAAAAGATCCAAAACAAAAAAAAATATCAATTAAAAGAATAAAGATCAAAATAAATATAAAAAATATTTTTGAATTTTGATAAATTATCTCAGATAAAATAAATATTAGAGATAAAATCTAAAATATATAAAAAATAAAAGATGAAGAAATTAAAATAATAATAATTAACATTTTTTATCTATCAAATTTGATCCTCATTCTTTTGATTGTTACTTATTTTATTTGAAATAATTTTTATCTATCAAATTTGATCCTCATTCTTTTGATTGTTACTTATTTTATTTGAAATAATTTATGAAATGTTAATTATTATTATTTTAATTTCTTCATCTTTTATTTTTTTATATTAAATTTTAATAATAAAAAATGATAAGGGAAAAACAAATAACAATTATAAAAACGAGGATCAAAGTTAATATAAAAATTAATTTTTAAGAGATGAAATTGAACAATAAATATTCAAAACAAAATATATATAGCAATCAAAAGTTTGAGGACCAAATTTGATATAATCATCAAATAATACGATATTTTTAAATTGTTCACAACTTCTGCAAAGTGTTTTCCGTCCAAATTTTCTAGGAAAACACTTTCCTGTAAACCAAGCTAAATTTTTCTTTGACTGGAAAGTATTTTTCGTTAACCAACTTTTCTAATGACAAACAAATACAGGAAAGTTTAAAAAATAATTTTCCAAAAACTATTTTTCAAAAAACAAATATAGCCTAAAATAAAACCAAGTGGAACAACTTCGAGATCACGTTTTCTAGGGCTGGCTCGCGCACTGTCACTTTTTTTCAAAAAATAAAAGGCTCCTTTTTAATAAAAAAACAAAAAAAACTAAAGAATGATCAGACATTAGGTATGTCGGTTTGCTATCTTTATATATATATCAAATTCATGTACTCTTTAATTTTAATATCATTGTTAAATACTATTACAAATTTTTATTTGAATTTTTTCTCTCTGTGTATTTGATCTGAAAATAATATTACAAATAACAAATTGTTCATGAAAAATTTATTAAACTTGATTTTTTTATTAAAATTTTTAAATTGATTTTAACATAATTTTATCAAATTTATGATTTTTTTGTAGTTTTTCATCACACAAAATATATATATACTTACTATTTTAAGATTATTTGTTAACTTGCTTTAATAATTATAAAATGTTTTTCTAACAGAGAAAATGATTTTACTTAAAAATATTGTGCTTGCTAAGATAAATAAAAAATATATTAATTAAAAAATTATCTTGATTGAGAAAACATTTAAAAACAACTGTGTTTTTAGATTTAATAATAATATTAACAAAATTTTAAATATATTTTTTTTCATATTTTAAAAAATTTGGGTTCGGCTGGCCTTCAAACTAATTGCTACTTGAAAAAAAAAAATGTTGTTTCGAAAAGAAACTAGATTCGAGGAATGGGAATTGGGCTTCTCGCAAGATAGCCTTTCCAATCATGGGAACGAACGATTCACCGACTGAGCCCAAATTAACTACGCTTCAAACTGTCGTTGGTCGAGAGAGCAAATGCCCCTCGGGAGACTTGGGCCCGACCACATAAAATATTATTTATTTCTAGGATTTGTATTCAAAATATAACGTGTCAAATAAATCAATATAATGTGTCAAATAAATATATTCATTGATAAAGGGATGCTTTTAAGGGACTTTTTGGATTTTGCATCATTTTTTTAAAAAAAAAACATTTATTATTTTGTTTCAAACTACTGAATTAGCTTTTCTCATTTGAAGTCAATAAACTGCTCAATAATTCGATTTAAGTGGTCTCTCGTGAAGGAACATAGCATTCAATGAAGCTTCCTCTCAATGCCCTAGATTCCCTCTTTTGATAGTCTTCCATTCGAGATAAAATTACAGTTGCAAATTATAATTATAAAAATAAACTAAAAGAGTATATATGCTCTTTCAAGTTATCATGCTTTCTATGATGTTTGTTTGCATTGTAAAATATGAATTTTATTTTTATGACATTTTTAGTTTCCAGATGTTGATATAGATATTGATAATAGAGAAAAAATAATTAGAAAAAAACAAAAAGAAAACGTTTTTTATCGCAATTTTAGTATTTATAGACACGTCTTGAAGAGGTGTATTCAATTAAAATAATTTGGATATCTAATCAACCTAAAAAAAATATAAGAAGCTTAGAAAGAATTTTTGAATTCAACTTTATTTTTAATTTTTAAATTGATTAAAACAATTTTGTCATTGTAAATATGTATATCAAGATTCCTAGAATTTTTTTTTTTTTTATGAAAACGAGTGAAAATGAGGTTTTGGGTCCAAATATCCTAAAACCTGATTTTCCAGCTATCAAATATGACTAAAATTTATTGCAATTATAACATGTCATATACTTTAAAAAATAACGGGTAATTTATTTTTTTATAAGAAAACACTGAAGTAATTTTTTTAAAAAAAGCAGGTTTCCGAGCCTGACAGTCCGAGCCCAAAAATATCATGCTTATTTTTTTAAAAGGTTGCCATTTTTTTTAAAACAAAAATTTCTTAAATTTTGTAATAACTTTTTTAAAAAAACTTGATTTATTATTGTTGTTTTTTATTTATTTAATTCAAATAAATTCTTTATGCGAACTAGTCGGGTCTATGATTCAACTAGTGTTATTCTATTACTCTTACTGTATTAGAAGAGACAAGGCTAGAAGGGATTCAACCAATTCTATTTCAGGCATCATGTTAATCATCAGAAAGGGAAGCCAACGAAAACTAAATATCTTCTGGTTAAAATATTATAACATTGAGTTGATCACTTGACTCAAAAAAAAGAAAAGACAGCATAATGTTTCACTCATAATTTTCAAACCCGACCCGGTTTAAGATTCAGGTTCCAGGTTTTCACCGGGTCACCGGATCGCTCATGTCGATTTTTTTTAAAATCAAAACGACGTCGTTTTAGTAAAAAAAACAAAAGTAAACGGGTTGCAACCGGGTTTTTGACCGGGTCTTGCCGGGTCAGACAAGGTTTTTCCTTTCCCTATTTTTTCTTCAACCTAGCCCGATTCCAGCCCCGGATAGATCGGCTCCCGGGTTGACCCGTCATGCCGGGCCGGATTTCAAAACTATGATTTTACTGATAAAAACCAAATATCTAATGTACGTTCAGACTCATTAAATTATCAAAACCTTATTTTATCAATTAAAAAATGCTAATTAAACATAAAACTAAGTTTTTCTATAAACCACTATTTGTTCATATACAACAAAATAGGGATTTAGATTATTATGGCTTTGTTTATTTTATTTTTTTCCCCTTATAAGCAGGCATGGTTTTGTCATAATTTTTTATGCTCAATTTTTCATTCCTTTGAATAACCATTTCCAAAACTATGACTCATAATTTAAATGGAAAATTATATTAAAAATTTATTAATCACGCGTCCTTTCAAGCTAAAACACAAGGAGCCCACCATCACCAAAATTCTTTAAGGAATAATTTGACCAGCCATCATTTGTGAATAAAAACAATCAGAGCGACAGAGACCCGCATACAACTACAGGAAGCATTAGTATAAGATAAGAAATAAGTACAAAAAGTCACAGTGTGCTACTGAGTGGAAAATGAATTTCAGATGAGAAATAGTAGCTTCCAGCTGAGATGACTGCCAGAAAAAAAAAAAAAAAAACAATGATGGTGAGGAACATGCCTCTTCTCTTCAAAGCCAGTCTGCAGACAAGAAATCCCCCAGTTTTGAGCCATCACCGTGATTTAGGGTTGCAGAATCTTGCGATTGTGCACATATTACACCTACAGTAATTCATAGCATTCTTGCTGTTACATTTGTTATCTACCATGTTTTAAATTAAATTGAATAATAACAGATACAATTAGACTAAATTAAATATGATTGATTGTGGTTCATCGATCTAGTGAGTCAGCTACGGTTTAATTGATGTAGTTAAAATTTAATTTTTTTTATTAAAATTAAGTTTTTTCAACTTGTTTTGTGTAAAAATTTAAAAATAATATTGTTTTGAATTAATACGGGTCAATTTATAACCGAGATAAGATTAACAACTTTGATTTTGAGGTGGGAATTAGATTTGATTCCAAATTTGTTTTAATTTTATTTTTTTTATAAAGATAATATGAGAGTTATTTCTCGTAGATAATTATTATGGTATAAATGTTTTTTTTTTTTGTTGAATATGATTTGTACTAGAAAATTGCATATAATAGACAGATGGGTTTTCTACAAAATTGCAAATGCATGTGTAAGCTACTCTAATTAATAGATTATAAATGGGACAACAGTGTCAGCTTATGAGTTCGAAGAACTTCAGCTTAAGCGAAGACGTGCATGCCACAAACAAATAGAAAAAATGTCATAATTAAATGCACAGGTCTATTGTTACGAGAGTTGTGATGATCATTAGGATTGGAGGAGACAGAGCGAAGCTGCAAGATTCGTAAGATCATGCAAAATTCACAGCAAGCATTAATTAATAGTTCATCTCTTTCAATTCCCGAGCTACAGTTTTTGGAGGAGACAGAGCGAAGCTCGAGGATCACATGAACCTCCATGACTTGGAGTTAGGGCTAGCACTTTGCTTTCCAGAAGTTCATTGATTCGGTCAGAGAGTCACGGGGTTTTGGACAAAAATAATCCACAGTTCATGTCCCCTGGGCTTTCGAAAATGTTTTGTTGCCTGTTTCTGCATCAGGAAGTCGAGACTTCTCTCCATTCAAACTCCAACGTTTGTGAACATTAAGATGTCTCTTGCTCGAACAAAACTGAGATGGAAATGGAGAGAAAAAAAACACATACTACTATGCAACTATAGAATTATTATTTTGAACGTAATGGGTATTCTGATTAATCTATTTTGAACATTCAGATCGTCTAAATTATTATTTTTACCTATGAAATTATGTTTATCACACTTCAAATGTCCCTTTTATTTTCAATTACAATCCAAACTGAAGTTTTAAACATATATCAAAGCTCAATCTCGAATCTCTACATGTAGTTTAAATAATTCAAGCGATTAAGCAAGATTGTTTAGTTTAACAAAAAAAAAAAAATACATGTTGAACATCAAAATATTTCAAAGAAAATCTAGAGTTTATACATGTCGAAACTATAAACATGTAACAAACTTGTGTATCTGTGTATATCATAGCGCTCATGCGAACATACTAAGTATACATTCAAAGAATTTTAAGAGATTGAAAAAAATATCATAGCATGCATACTAAAGAAAAAAGATTACACAAAATAAAAAAAAATATTTTTTTTTGTAAAAACACTTTAAAATTAAAGAAGTTTTGTTGTTATAAAAAATAAATTTTTTATTGTTAAGACTTTATTGCTTATGTTTTGATTCAAATGATATGTGCAATAACCCTTACAATATTTTAACAATACTAATTTATATGCACTTCTAAACAAGGTACACTACCAGAAAATTAGTAAATACAAACTGAAACGCTAACAGAATATTATCGTTGATAGATTGTAGTGAGTTTTACCAACAAAATATTCTCTCATTATATCTGTCGGTAAACACCGACTAAAATATTCATTCGGTATATACCGAGGAAATTACATTGAGAAAAAAAAGAATTAAAAAAATACGATGACGTGTCATTTATATAGACGAGATTACTGACAGATTAATATCGTCAGTAAAATCTGTTCATAAACTCGTTGGTAAATTGTTTCCTTCTCCCTAACTCTGTTCATTATGTTAATTATAAAGGTATCACCGATAGATTAATTCAATCGGTATATTCCAGAGAGCTTTAAAACGATTTATTTTTCAATTGCATTGTTCATATTGTCAATTATATGGGGGTTCATCGACATATTAATTTCATCGGTATTTTCTAAAGAGTTATGAAATTGTTCACTTTTCAATTGCATTGTTAATTATTGTTCTTTACAGATGAAATCATCCACGGATTGAAAAGTCGCCAGTAATATTTGGGGGGTTTCTAAAAATTTTTGATTAAATTAAAAATTAAAATTAAATTAGCAACTTTTCAATCCTTGGATGATTTCACCGACGAATTAAAATTAAAATTTTTTGATTAAATTAAAAATTAAAATTAAATATTATAGACGGAATCACCAACGAATTGAAAAGTCGTCGATGATATTTGAGAGGTTTCTGAAAATGTTTTATTAAATTGAAATTTTAAATTAAATATTATAAAAAAAATCACTGATGAAATGATTAAAATATTAATATTTAATTATCTATTGGTAAAATACCCCAATTAAAAATACTAAAATCCCTCATTTCATAACAGACACGCTTCTTTTTTTTTTTTTTTTATCCTTCTTTCCCTTCTATAAAAAACATCAACATCCCCTTTTTTATTTCTCTTCTCTTCTCTTCTTAACTCATTTTCTTCTCTTCTTTTCATCTCCTCGCACAAGTATTTCTTCTACTTTCTTCTTAGTTTTTTTTTTTTAAGAACCTTATCATCACCTTCAACCACTTCTCTTTTCTTCTTTAAATCCTAACCCTAACCCTAAAATTT
>Ga0325410_1007022_pt1 | contig 12332 bp, 7 predicted proteins | sample PopdelMetagenome_16_FD_206182 | JGI IMG/M metagenome (GOLD analysis project Ga0325410, IMG submission 206182) | Populus deltoides microbial communities from Bellville, Georgia, United States - Xylem-PdIQD-R3 | ecosystem: Host-associated > Plants > Phyllosphere > Stem > Wood/Secondary xylem... | reverse complement strand
TTGAGTGTTATAATCATTCCACATGGTTGAGGCAATCATTTCTCTCTTTGTTATCCACTCCCTATTCTCTTCCCTTTCCTCCCGTTGACTTAAGTTGATTGTTCGTCTAATTGGTTCACTATCCGAACATATTTCTTCCATAAAAAAGTCATAAGGATCAACCCCCATTATGTGATTATGAATAATACAACATGCAAGCACAACATCTACTTGTGTTTCATAAGACCAAAAAGATTTTCCATCAATTGATCTAAAACGACTCTTCAAAATACCAAACTCTCGCTCAATAACGGTTCTCAATGAAGAGTGTCGAAGATTAAATAGCTCCTTTTCATTTTCTGGTGAACGTTCTGTAAACTCATTCAAGTGATATCGAACTCCATGAAAATGAGAAATGATTCCTTTTCGAATACCATAACCAGCATCACCGAGATAATATTTCCCTACAAATTTAAAAAAAAAAACTATTACTATCTTTATGTAATAAGACATTTTATATGTTTATTGCATATAATACATACTTTATTATATACCTTCTGGAATTTTTAGACCATTAGGTCTTGATAATGCATCACCTAAAACCCGTGAATCATGGGCACTTCCTTCCCAGCCAGCTAAAACATATATAAACTTCAAATCAAAAGTTATAACTGCTAAAACATTTTGTGTTGTTCCTTCTTTTCGCCCTCGAAACTTTCCTTGAATCTCAACAGGAACATTTGCAGGAACATGGGTACCATCAATTGCTCCCACACAATCCTATATAAACATGAAAAAATAATTTATAACCTTTTCTTCTAGATGTAATTAATTAATGTATAAAGATATTGGTATTGTTTTCATACCTTAAAATAAGGATAGAATCTTCGATTATTCATTATCTCTGCTGGAACTGTATCCTCTGGATTTTTAATAAGGTGTTTGTATAACTTAAGAACTGCTTTTAAAACAATTCTAAAGTAACGATGGATAGTTTCAACAGACCTATAGTATATACCACTAATAACACGAAATCTTTGGTTTTGACCTACTATTTGTAAGAACACAATTACTTGCTCCCTAATAGACACATTTTGAGTTGATCGTAATAGGTCATGACTTGTGAGAACATCACACAATCTATATAAGACAACAGGTTTCATACGAATTTGTTCAACGCAATGTCTATCACCTCGATTCAAAATGCTGTCAATATAGAATTCTCGTTGAGCAATTGCATTTATACGTGGTTCTCTTGGTATATAAATTCTATTTCTTTCTTGTTCAATAATAGCTACCCCTGTAGCTATCACAGTTACAGCTGCTCTCATACATGCTGCATGAATTATCTTACTATCCATATCATGAAAGTGAAGTTTTCTGATAACAAAACCTAAAAATTTGAGGAAATAAATATTAAAAAATGCATATAAAATACTTCCACAATCAATACAATAAATTACGCTAAAAGAAGCTGACATGTATAATAGTTATGGCAATGGTATCTGATTCCCTAAACAAACAAGGTCTTAAAATATATTATTTAAGACCGTTTTCAAAATTATACAATTCATAAGTTCATAACGATCAATAAACATTGCGCAATGAAATCCATATAATTACCGGTATAGTCCCACAAATTTATCCATATATAAGAAATATAATCAAACACTAATCATATATTAATCAAAGCAAACTAAAACACAAATTTATATTTCCATATGTAATTCTCCTCATTAAACTCTCGCACAAAGACATGAAAAAAAATGGGAGCTCACATTCTCTGCTTAATCCTTCAAAGCTTCCTTCCCCTGACTTCACAAGTATCACATAAACTTAATTCCATTCCCCTCTCCCATTCCCTCTCCCTCTCGTTCTATTCCCCTAAAACATTCCTCTGTTCACTGTTCCCTGTTCCCTCTCCCTTTCTCTCTCGGTCGATTGCCCTCTCCCATTCCCCTGTACCTTGTTCCCTCTTCCTCTCGGTCAATTCCCCCTGTTCCCTCTCCCTCTTGGTCGATTCCCCTCCCATTCCCCTGTTCCCTATCCCTGTCCTTCTTGGTCGATCCCCCATATTCCTTGTCCCTGTCCCTCTTGGCCGATCCCCCATGTTCCATCTCCCTCTCGGTCGTTTCCCCTCTCGGTTTCTCTCATTCCCCCATTCCCCTGTTCCCTCTCGGTTTCTATCATTCCCCTTCCCTTGTTCCTCTCCCTCTCAGTTTCTCCCATTTCCCTGTTCCCTATCGGTTTCTCCATGTTCCCTTCTGTTTCTCTCATCATTTATGAACAAAGAAGCAAATATTGAAGACATAGAAGCAAGACAAAGATTCAAGGGGCAACAGGGCTCCTCCTTCCCAGTTCTCCTCCCTCTCCCCCCCGGCTACTGTTCAAAAAGAAAGAGAGCAAGGGTTGATTTTCAAAGCTTCCACCCGGGATATGGTGGCTAGATCCGGAGATGGGGTAACAGGGAGGGGCTGCTTTTTGCTGGGGAAGATTGATTAACACAGTTTGGGGATTTTTGACGTGCCTTGAATTGGTTTGTTGGGTTAGAATAAAACTGCCGAATGTGAGTGATTTTTGCAGAAAACTGTCATGGCAAGATTGTGTCTTTTGTGGCTTTGGTTGATGAATTTTAAACTTAATTCCATTCCCCTTGAGCTGTGTTGGAAATGTTATGGAAAACATAAGACAGGTAAACGATTTATGGAAATAGAATGCCATACTTTTTACAGATCTACAAAGAAGATTATAGAACATAAAGGAAATAGAGGAAAAAAAACATACCTGAAATTGTGCAAGTGAAATGCTTCATTGTCCAGAGAATGCTTCTGTAATTGTTCCTGCTTCCAATCGTTTTTGACGAGAGAGAGAGATCGTGATTTGTGAAAAGGAAAGTGTTTTCCTTTTTTTATCCAGAGAAAAACACTTTCCTTTGATAAAACGGTGTTTTTTTGTTTACTGGAATTAAGTTTCCATTGACTATTTTTCTCTAATGTTGCCAAACATGGGAAAGTAAGGAAAATGAATTCCAAGAATTTATTTTCCTTGAAACAAACAAGGCGCTAGAATTAAGTCTAGAGGCAATGACAATATGCACATCCCAATAGCAACTACAGCAAATCTTGCTCCATCGCCAACTCGGAGCTTCATCTTTTCTTAACCTAGTCTTCTAGTATATTTAAGCACCTACAGATTTAAACAAATATGGGATCCACATCCAATATCAAATACCTAGTTATTTTACTTAGAAATAGAAAGATTGACCTCGATAACATAAATTAATACCTGAAGGTTTGGCTTATAAAGCCATCATCTCGTCCTTCATAGTATTTATTAAGGAACTTTTTGCAGCTGCGCTTCCAATGTTTGGTTTAACTGTAATGGAAGCATATGCCCTTCTAATCCTTTTTGGTCAGAGGATTAACTGTAATGGAAGCATATGCCCTTCTAATCCCTGCGTGCAACAAAGCTCAAAAAGAAAGAAAGAATAGGAAATGGGGCCGTTACCTGGTCTGCGGGTGATAGCTTGCTGGTGGAGGAAGAGCTATGTTGTTGGTGCTATCTTGTTGCTGGTGTGGAGGAGCTACCAGCATGGAGAGGCTGGACGTTGCCACACTGGCATTCACGTTGCTGAGCAGCTGGAACAGGAGAAAATGAAATGCTGGAACTGGAGGACCACGGTGGAGGATGAAATTTACAATGACAGCTCGGTCACAGCTTGCTATGGAGGATGAAATTGCTGCGGCTGAAACTGGTGGACTGCTACTGGATTGGCTGGTGGTTGGAAGGAGGAGTTCACGGTTGATTAATCAGCTAATATGTGTTGTCCTTGGTTGAAGCAGGAGTTGTAGATATTGCTATGGCATTGTTTTTGGCTGAAGCATGAGCTGTTGATGCTGGAGATTTATGCTGCTTCTCTCGTCCTTTGACGTTAGCAAATGGAGAATGGAGGTAAAAGGAGAGTGAGAGCATGGGGAGGGTTAGCAAAGATATTGTCGGGCCGGCTGTTGGTGTTGTTGTTCTTCTCTTGGTTGCTGATTACGAAGCAGAAACTAGTGATCTGCTAGAAGAAGGCTGGTTTGATGAGAGGAGATGGTGAGGTCAGCTGGTGAAGTATAACAAAGCTCACGGTGAATACCCTGCCAGGAACCATGTAGAAAACCGATCTGGGGGTTCTTCGTTTTAGCCCCTTAAAAGAGACGGAGGGATCTTTTTTTATCCCTTTCTTTTGCCCAAATATGGGTGTTGGATTAGTAGAGTGTGTGGCTAATGCTCCCCTCAAATTTCTCCCCTTTCCTCTCTTTTCTTCTCTAAATTTCTGGCCCCTCTTGCGTGCGTAACCACGTGAATATATATATATATATATAATTGCTTACACCAAGTAAACTTGATAAACAAGCAACCTAAAAAACCAAATTGATGCTTCAACTTCTTTCTTTTTATATTTGTTTTTTTGTAAATTTTGATTTTTTGTATTTAATTTTTTTAAAAAAAGAATAATTTTAATGTTGACTTAAAAGGTGCGTTAACAACTGAACGGATAGGAAAAAAAAACTGCAAGTGACGCAAAACCGTCAAGAATATGTTTTTTGGATTTTTATTTCTTTCTTGTTATTTTTGGTTTTTTTTAAAAATATATTAATAATTAGGTCAAAAATTGGATAACAGCAATACTCAAGTTGACTGGAGAGGTAATTTGATATTTTAATAAATATAAAATAATATTTAAAAACTAAAAATTGTTGGCAAATGCAACATAAATGCTTATTAGTGGGAGACGTTTATGTTCTTTAGGCGACGTGTAAGACATCTTTGAATGACCAAAAATCACCTTCTACAATAATGTTATTTTCTTTCTGATTGTTAGGTGCGTGTGAATGATGATGTGGTACTTAGGCTATGTTGAATCTTTTTTTTTCTTTTTTTTTCTCTCTCATCCTCTTGGGTTTTGTGCATGCCTTTCAAAAAATCAAATGTGTCTTGTTAGTTTGTATTTATATCAATTTTAGTCATTATTTTTTTATTGCTATTTGTTTTACTTTTTATGCATTTGAAAGTTGATTTTGTTTTTTAATTTCGTCCCTCAATATTTGATTTTATTTAATTTTTTTATCCAATTTGATCCTTATTTTATGTTCTTTCAATCATTTTCTTGATTTATTTTATTTTTTAATTTCATCCTTTCTTATTTTATTTCATTTATTTTTTATACCAGATTTGATCGTCATACTTTTTATTACTAGTTGTTCTATTTTTTTTTTTAATTTTGGATGATTTAGAATTTTGCTTTGTGATTTTTTTATGCTTGCCTTTTATAGGTTAATTTCGGTTTCATAACTTGGGTCACGAGTTTTGAAACTTAGCCTCATTTGATTTTGGTCTTTTTATTTCAGTTATTTTTTAAAAATTTTGTTTTTCAATTTTATAATTCAACATTAGGTTATTGAGTCTTGAGCTTCATGATTTTTTTCGCTTTTCTTTCAATGAGGTTATCTTGATCTCATATCCTAAGTCATAGATGAGTCAAATTAACCTTAGCTTGGATTTGTTTTGGCATTTTTTAAATTGATTTTTTTTTCAGTTTTGCTTTTCATCATTTAGTATGCTTGAGAGTTGACCTCCATTATTTTATTTAATTTTTTTGTACGAGATTTTCTTGATCTCATGAGTAAGGTGTGAATTTGGCATGCTGACTTGAGTTAGGTTTTTTAAAAAAAGAATTGAATTTTTTTTCAATTTATCCTTCAGCATTTGATTTGCTAGTAATTTAGTTTTATTTTTTTTTTATCAAAAAAGATCATCAAGACCTTTTAAGAATATTTAGAAGTCGACAAGCGTTCATTTTTTTTTCTATTAGTCAATATCTTTATTTTAATCATTGTTGGCTTTTTTTTATAAACATATTATTAAATTAATTGTGCTTATTGTTCTTGTTCTAATAAATGAATTTGGTCCCAAAATTTTTCTTGCTCCTTTAAAAACATTATCATCACCTTGGTATTATTTTTTAATGTTAGAAAAAAATTAAGTGTGAGCCACCCATCTAGTTTACTCTATTGAATAAAAGATATCTTTATGTTTGAGAACAATCCTCACATTTCACTGGCAACCAAGGAAGTTGGAACAATTAATGTTAGCTTAAAGTTCTTTAATCATCTATAAATTATTTATTTTGATGATAACAACATACTATTGCATTTAATGTGTGCACAAATTTTTCTAGATCAAATTAATGATATGGACTCCTTGGATACAAACCTGGCTTGAAGATTAACCTGGCTTGAAGATTCTCAAGCTTATATCTTTATGTAAGCAAGTCTTTATAGGATTAATTTGACATGAGAAAATAATTTTCATCATCCTAAAATATTTTATTGTCAAATTCCCATCCAAAAATATTTAAGTGCACATAATATTAAATAGTGAAAAAAACACCTCATGAAAGATTATTTCATAATAAATTTAGGTATTTATACTAAAATGAAGAGCATGATGTGTCGATTATCCTTCTCTAGGATGTGTCGTGGGGGTAGGTTCTTCGTCATTTTTCAATTACATAAATGAAATTAAAAGTGTAATTAGAATAATACTAGATGTGGGTATGTGTTATGCCATGGGCCCATATTATTTTTTTCATAAAAATTAATGTTTAAGTTTCGCAAGAGTATTTTAAATAAAGAAGAAAAATATGTGATTTATAAACTGAATGTGTCAAATAAGTTGATTTTATTTTAACTAAATAAAAAAACTAGCAACCCAGGTTAAATTGGGTAAAAGGGGAAAAACAATGTAGTTCAATTTTTAGTTAATTAAATATGAAAAGATGAGATTGAGTAAAAAAAAAAAAAAAAAACAGCTCGAGTCAACATAAGTTAACATGACAGACATGTAACCTAAGTAATAAAAGACAAGTCAACTCAGTTTAGCTAATCAAACTCGTAACCCAGATCATGAGATCAAGATGACCTAATAGAGAATAAATTGAAGAAAGTCATAAAGCCCATTTAAAAATAACAATGTTGAGTGATGAAATCAGAAAAGATAATAATAATAATAAAAAAAAAAAACATAGATGCTAACCCACATTAACTCATTAGACTTAAAGCACCATATATGGAATAAAGCCCAATCCTCGACCAAATCAAAAGTTAAAAGATAAAATCGGGGGGGGATCAATTATACACAAAGATTCAAAACAAAAAATAACAATAAAAACAATGATGATCAAAATTGAAATAAAAAATAAATTAAAAGACAATTATGAATTTTTGATTGAATGGTAAAATTAAAAAGAAAAATCACTTTAACATAAGGACAAAAAACAAAAATAATGAGGACCAAATTAGAAACAATAATGTATTATAAATTTGGATTGAAGGATAAAATTAAAAAAAAAATAAAAATTATACAAAAAGTTCAATAAAAAATTATAATATATCAGAATAAGGATCAAATTGGAAAAAAAAAATAATATATCACAAATTGAGATTGAAAGATAAAATTAAGAATAAATAAAACATTTACAAAAAAGCAAAAAACAAAGATAAGAAATATAAAGAATAAGGACTAACTTTGAAATATCAATAACTAAAAGGATAACTCTGAAATCATGGATAGCCAACGTGATTTTCAAGGAGAGGATAGAGAAAAGAGAGGAAAAAACCACTATAGCAACACAGTAAAATGATGTTTTTTTATCATTAAGAAGAGCCATATACACTGCTAAAAGATTGTGGGTGCCTCTAATATGTTGGCACATGTGTTACATGCACTAGCAACTTTCAATTGTAATATTATTTTATATTTATTAAAAAACCAAATTGCTTTTAACCAACTTGATAGGAACAAAAAACCAGGTTGAAAAAAATAATAAAAAAAGCCCATAAATACAAGCTTTAAAATTTTGCTTATAAAGTTAATTGAGTCATTTTATTGTGTTTAAAAAAGTGAAATAATGAAAAAGCCTCTACATAAAAGTCTTAAGAATTTTGCTTTTAAGGGTAAACTAGTAATTTCACTATGCTTAAAAAAATAGAAAAGATAATTATACCCTTGATTAATATGATAATGACCAATATTCTATGTGAAAAGATAAAAATAACCCCCGACAAAAAAGGCCATTGGTTTTATTAAAAGAGCAAAACAACAAATAAAAAAAATGTATAAATGGTCACAATCTTTTTACCTTTTGTTTTAGATTTTTTATTATTTAATCAAAATAACTCTTACTTTTTGATTAAAGGTTTGACTCCTACCAATTTGGCCAAATTAATAATCTTTAATTATATAAAAAAGGGAAAAATCTCATTAAAAGATTCTTTAATGGGCTAGGACTCCATCTAGTTTGATTAAATTAGAAGTTATCTCAATAAATTAAATTTTATTTGATTACATAAAAACTAACCTCCAATTGCATCTCATCTAACTCCTATATTAGTTAGGGAGGCAACACTTATTATATACATCTCATGTATCTCTTAACCTTTACATATAGCATTGTTGAGCTAGGAGTTATCTTAATAAGTCTAACAATCTATTTAAACTCGATCCATTAAATAATATATAATATCTAGTCCTATTTGCATATTTAATATAGTTCTGAACTTGAATTATCTCAACAAGTTAATGACGAGCATTCACTTATATTTTGCAAACCTTAATGAATTGTAAATGAGCTTAATATTGTTTAACTAGCATTCAAATGTAATTTTATTACAATATTGAGCTAATCATCTAGCATCCATAATCATAAACTAATCAACACATTCAAACTAGGTTTTCAAGTTTGACCATGAACAATTCTAGCACTAAAATCCTCAAAATATAAAGGAAATAAGTAGGCCAAACCTTGGGAATTTCATGTACTCAACTACCTTGTTAAGAGCTCCCATTAGGTTGAATCCATCCTTTGAAACCTCCTTCTTCTTTCTTGATTACAAATCTTTAACTCCTTCCTTCATAGCCAATTCAAAGCTTCACCTTTCCTTAACCTAATCTGTTACTATCTAAAGCATAACAACTTTATTGTTTATGTTGATGTCTAAGTCTCAGCAATGTTATAATTAAGGACATTTAATAATGTTATCCATAATGTATGAAATATATTAATTAGAATAAACTTACAAGATCAAAGAATGACGTAGCAATTTCGTTAAATAATTCTGCTACATTTACACCTACAAACTAATATAATATATTGGCTCCTAGGTCATGACACTTTTATTATTATATCTTTCAACTATGTTTTCTTTACTTACATGTCTATTGGTTTAGTAAAAAATAAACCATGGTTAGTTTAGAATAAGGGGCATGACATGATTTTTTTTCCAGTAAAATAATGAGTTATATAAAAACAATAAAAACTTAAAACTTAAAAATTTAAAAATTTAAAATTTAAATAAAAAGAATTAATTTCTTATTCATATTTCTCAATAAAATAATAATTTTACATAATTTTTTTATTTATTTAACTAAATAAATATTTTTAAATTTCTTAAAACTTACAAGCATGCCATACATCCTAAACTAATTATAGTTTTGTTATTTGTTTTACCAAAAAACTTATTAAACTAAAAAAAACATAATTGAAAAACATAATAAATCAAAGCAATAATATTACCAAATATACTAAAACATACGGGGTGATGACACTATTCATGTGAACAATGATTTTTTTTTTCATTTGAATCATCATGCTTTTTATTTGCAATTTAATTATTTCAAGTTACATTAGCATGGTTTTACTTTTATACATTACTACTTTTTTTAATTTGCATTCTATCACATATACAAAGTGTCAAGAAATATTTTTGTAATGAATTAAAAATTAATTTTGTGAAATAAAATTTTATTTGCAGTTAAAAAAGAAGAACCAAATTTAACAAAAATACGCAAAAATATCCCATTTGGTGTTGGCGTGAAAAGCCTAAATTTACCCCTAAATTTCAGTTTAGATATTGTTTAATGCTTGTTATATTAGCTGTTAATATTTTGATCCCAAACTTATTTTTTATTTTTTACCTTTTCATCTCTCAATGTTGTATAAGAAAAGAGAAAGTGGTTTGATATTGATATTCTAACCATGAAAAAGCTAATCATAATGTTAATAGATTTGTTTTTTCAAGAGGAGTGAGTTTAATGAAGGTGATGTTACCCTCAAACTATACGGGGAAAAGCGGATGGAGTCCTTAAAGTTTTATTGGATTTATATTAATTTTAGTTCTCAAAGAGATTAAAAATTATTTTGGAGTTAAAAACAAGTTTAAAATTTGAAATCTTAAAACTTGGACCCGATTATTAAAACATATTGCAAAAAATAAAAAGCCAGCTGCCACTTTAATGAGCTATCATTTGTTAAAAAAAAATATTAACCGAGTGGGCTTTCAAGACCAAGCGTGTTTAGGCTTTTAAATCCCTTGACAAGCATGTTGGTCTAATTTATTTTTTTAACTTTTAATTTTTTTAAGATTTTGATTAATACTTTTCCTCTTATTTATTTATTTATTACTTTGCATTACTTTTCTATTTAAATTTTAATTAATATGTTCTATTTTATTTTTAAAATTATTTAGTTCATATTTTTCAAATAGGTCATATTTTTTCTTATTTCTATAACGCTTAAAAGAGACTCTTGTAATTTATTTTTAAATATTTTTCTTTCATATTATATATAAAAAATTATATTTGCATGAAATATTTATAAAAATAAAAACTATTTGTTCTTGAAAAGTAGAAATAATATTTGAAATAAAATAATATGAATATATAAAATAAAAAGGATAGCCAGATTAAGTACAACTATTTTTTTCTTCGTATAAAAAAATTACTTTTTTGTTTTATTATTTAATAAATAGGAATAATATTTTTTCTTCATTACTGGTTTATATATTTTTAAATTTATTTGGTGAAACATAAATAATATCTTTTTATTTTTTAATTAAAAAAGTTATTATGATGTTAATATTACGTTAAGAATTAATTTAAATCGACGTCGTGCAGGTGATGATTTAAATAAAATGGATATAGGAGGTGGCGTAGGGTTACGACTCTATGTAGCCTCTACAGGAGAGTGTGAGTACTTGTCCCTGTCACTCGAAGACAAATGCGCTTTTCTTTTGCCCATAGTGTTTTATGCTTGGACCCCACCAACACCAAATGCCAATCCTGAGAGGGCGAATATAAAATCAGGACCGTTAAAATACCAGATACTGAAATAAAAGAATCAGAGTCGTCCATCAATTCCCCAGTCTCCCCACATCTGCAGTTTCATCCTAGGTGGCGTTCAACTGCATTTTAAATCCGGATTTCGAGTCCGAACTATAAAAATAGACACCCACCTCATAACTAGGAAATCGAAGCTCAAAAAAGAAAAAAGAAAAAAGAAATTATGTTCACAAAGTCAGAGAGTGGAGTTTAGTGCTTCTTCTTTAAGCTCAGTATCAAATCAACATATTAGAGTAAGTTTCTATTTTGACAGCTCTTTTTGTCTTAATTATGCTTCAATTTCATGTTTTTTATGTAGAATTGTGGTTCAATTTGTTGTTTGTTGTTGTATGAGTGTGTGTTTTTAGTGCTGTTTGGTTTTTTTCTTTTTTTTAGTGTTTGGTTTGGTGAAATTTCACTCTTGATTTTTGGGTTTTGTCCTGGCATGCAATTAACTTTGCATGTTGCGTTTGGTTGCTGTGAAAGTGCTGGAAATTATGGGAAATTCTTGATGTTTTAATTTAGGTTTTTTTATTTTTATTTTTATTTTTAAGACTAGGCTCACTTGGGAGCTTGAGTTTTGGATTTTTTTTTTGTGCTTAATTGAGCTTAAGAAAGTAACTTTGGCTCAATTTAAACTTCCTTTTAAAAAAACTATACGACGAGTAGATTTAGAGATCTGATTTTTTATCTATTTTTTCTTTGGGTTTCCTGTGGTTTTTGTGCAAGCAAACTTACGATTTTTTTTTGCTGTAAATCTTGTGTTTCGGGTTTTCTCTAAATTGTGTGAAGTTTAGGACTTCCGCAATCCACTGGCTTGTTTTTCCTCTGGAGGAAAGTTGCTTTTATTCTTTCAATTAGAGCATTTTGTGTACTTTTTTTTTAAATGGGAGTTTAACCATTGGGCTTCATGATGATTCATGTTTCAAGATCCCCTATGTGCATTTGAACTTGTTTTTTTTTTTTGGTTTTCTTCACGTGTTACTTGTTAATTGTGACCTTCTTCTAATTGAATGTGATTTTCTTTTTTCCCTGAATACAGCCTTTTGTTGTCCAAGCAAAACAAATGGGCAAGGAAGAAAATGAGACCAAAGTTCCACAGGTAGCAGCAAATGGGACTAGTGCACCTGAGAAAGAGAAGTCCAATGAAG
>Ga0325410_1007021_pt1 | contig 12333 bp, 6 predicted proteins | sample PopdelMetagenome_16_FD_206182 | JGI IMG/M metagenome (GOLD analysis project Ga0325410, IMG submission 206182) | Populus deltoides microbial communities from Bellville, Georgia, United States - Xylem-PdIQD-R3 | ecosystem: Host-associated > Plants > Phyllosphere > Stem > Wood/Secondary xylem... | reverse complement strand
TTTAACCCTAACCTAAAATTATATTTTGTCAAATTAATCTTTAATCTAACATTTAAATATTCTATAATACTTTGCATATGCTTTACATTCTAAAACTTATATGATTATAATACTTTACATCTTTAAGCTGGTGCATAAACAAAAATCAACAAAAAATATTGAATTATGTACTGGAGTGTAATTATATTTCATTCAATGACTCAAAAGTTATTGTTCTGTTAAAATAATGAAAACATCATTGAAGTTACAATTGCTATTTTTTTAAAAAAAAATTATTAGTTGTTCAATGTCTTTATAAATACAAAAATGCCATCATTTATATATTTTTAACAAAATACCTCCTTCTTTTCTCACCATTTTCAATTATAATAAACACAAAATTCTCCATTTTTTTACAATTTTTCTCAACAATTCTTAACAAAAATTTGCAACTATATTATCAAAACAAACACACCATTTGAGTACAAAACTCACCATCATATTTAAGAATACAAACAACAAAAATTCAAGCAAACTAACACACAAAATTTTAACAAACACACTCCCACAAATTCAGTATACACATTGCCCAGAATTCAAGCAAACACAACCAACATTTCAAGAAAAAAATTATCCTAATTCCAACAAATACCATTGCCAAAATTTCAGGAAACACAACCAACATTTCTAGCAAACATACTATCCAAAATTCAAGCGAACACAACCAATATTTTTAGCAAAAACACATAATAATTTCTAGCTTAGATATAACAAACAACAAACCAAACCATGCACTACTAATAATCCAAAATTTACAGCAAATTTACTACCAACAACAAGTGTACACATTATTAGCATGTCATCATATTCATCAAAAACTAATAGTCTATAAATTTGCAATAACTTGGATGAACCAAATTTCAAGAATAGAGAGCATGAAACATGAGAAAAAAAGCAGATGTTAGGATATAAAAATCAAAAGCAAGTAAAAGCAAGATATTATAAAAATGTGATGACAAATCTTGCAACAATTTATTTATTGATTGGTGCAAACCTATTAATAATATTGAATTAGTTACAAGAGGGGAATAAGATGTTAATGATATCGGTTGAATGCTAGATAAAGTGAAGAAAATGAAAGATGAATTATGTGAGTTTTGATAAAAAAAAATATCACAATATAAATGCTAGTTTTTCAAGTGTAAAGTTGTTATTAGTAGCTAATTAAGAGTGTGTAATGTTAATGTTTTTAACTTTGATATTGTTCAACATAAACAAATTAAATAAAATACATATATTCCATAGCAAACAAAATGCATGAAACATAAGTATCAAATATAGAAAAAAAAAAAAAAAAGCACATTAAATAAAGTATAATCTATAATTTAAACCTTCAATAACAACAACAATGATCCATAATATTTATGTTCTTACTAGCTTTACACATTTTAAAATAAAATCCATATATTGGTTCTTCTACACCCTTCAATCAATGCAGCTAGTTTGTGTTGTGTATTGAGAGGAGAAAACACCAACACCAGTCTATAATTTCAAAGAATATTGATTAGTAATAGAACAATTATTAAACTAAATGAAACATCATGCATATTTATGAGACTCGCCTATGTTTGTGTTGAGGGTTTCGATTGGTATGGACCCGTGACTCTCCCACCATTTTTATCAGCTCTCTCACATCCAGAATCTCTTGACCTTCTTGCAGCATTGAATCCTTTAATTTGTGCAACACTATCTCTTTGATATATTCTGGAATTGTAGCCATTGCCATAAACTCTTTTTTGGTTAATCCCTAAATTTTATCATTTTTATTTTTTAAATAAAAAATAAATAATAATAGCAAGAGACTGACGATTTGACAAAAGTAGGTTGAAGAGAATTTCAAATATACAAAAAAAAAATCAAGCTATAATTTTGGATAAAATTTGGAGCCTAATCGTTCCTCATTGTACCCAAAACTGGAAAGACGATTAAGATTTAAGGTCAAATTAATTGATTATTGGACAAATTTGCATAAACATTAAGTCTAGGGACATAATTAGATTTTTAATAGGCTAATTTGATTTAATCATGGGCCAAATTAAAGGATTTAATTAAGTGCAAGGACTTAATTATACTTTAAATGGGTCAAATTAATTTTATTAAGGACTTAATTGATGAAACATTAAGTTTGAGAGCCTAATTTGGGTTTAATTGAGAAGATTATAATTTTATAGGACCAAACTTAATTTTTACAAAGTTAATTGGTTGAAATCAGGGATAAAATTGCTAGAAAATAAAAGTTTAGGTTAATTAGGGGTTAAATTAAAGAAGTTTGTAGTTAAGGACCAAAATGAAAAAGGCATCGAACTCTAGGGACTAAATTAATTGAAATTAGGACTGAAATTGAAGAGAAATGAAAGTTTAATGATTAATTGAGGGTCAATTTGCATAAATATGAAACTAAGGACCAAAATAAAAAAAAATGCTAAAATTTGAGGCTAATGTTAAAGTTCGGCCAGGGCAAAATTACATAAAATTAAAAGTTCTAAGCCAATCAGGGGTGCAATTAAAAGAAAGTGAAAGCTAAAGGATAAAACATGCACCACCATGATGACCTACCATTTGACTACACCCTGGTATGGTTTTTTCTGGCTGATTGACACTATAGCTACCGTGACGCTACCCTAAAGAGGCCAACTCAGACAATCTTTAATTGCTAAAATTTGACAGTTCATGATAGCCATTTTGAGCCAACGATTAAGATCCTTTTATGTTGAATCAAGGGCCAAGATTTGTCCCCAATAAAGATAAAATGTCTCTCTTATACCTTTTATAAATAAAGGTGGATTTCATGCGTTAAGGAGGAAGGAATTCAGGTGCAAAATTTGTGAAAAACCAGCCCCTTAGTTTTATTTTTGCTATTATCGCCAAGTTTATTCTCTCTCTCTCTCTCTCTCCACCACAACTTCAGCTTCTACATCTATCCAACCACCTAGGACCGCCAGTCTCTGCCACCAACTCACCCTCAACCTTTGGTGAGCAGCCATCAACTTTACACATTATCAGCATGTCATCATATTCATAAAAAACTAATAGTTTATAAATTTGCAATAACTTGGACAAACTAAATTTCAAGAATAGAGAGCATGAAACATGAGAAAAAAGCAGATGTTAGGATATAAAAATCAAAAGCAAGATATTATAAAAATGTGATGACAAATCTTGCAACAATATATTCATTGATTGGTGTAAACCTATTAATAAAATTGAATTAGTTACAAGAGGGGAAGATGTTGCTAATGATATCGGTTGAATGCTAGATAAAGTAAAGAAAATGAAAGATAAATTATGTAAAGTTTGGATAAAAAATTACAATATGAACGCTAGGTTTTCAAGTGTAAAGTTGGTTTTGGTAGCTAATTAAAAGTGTATAATGTTAATGTTTTTAACTTGATATTGTTCAACATAAACAAATGAAATAAAATACATATATTGCATAGCAAACAAAATGCATGAAACATAAGTATCAAATATAGCAAAAAAAAAAAATGCACATTAAATAAAGTATAATCTATAATTTAAACCTTCAATAACAACAACAATGATCCATAATATTTATGTTCTTACTAGCTTTACACATTTTAAAACAAAATCCATATACTGGTTCTTTTACACCCTTCAATTAATGCAACTAGTTTGTGTTCTGTATTAAGAGGAGAAAACACCAACACCAGTCTATAATTTCAAAGAATATTGATTAGTAATAGAACAATTATTAAACTAAATGAAACATCATGCATATTTATGAGACTCACCTATGTTTGTGTTGAAGATTTAGATTGGTATGGACCAATGACTCTCCCACCATTTATACCAGCTCTCTCACCATTTATACCAGCTCTTTCACATATGGAATCTTTTGACCTACTTGCAACATTAAATCCTCTAATTTGTGCAACACTATCTCTTTGACATTAACTGGAATTGTAGTCATTGTCATAATTCATTTTTAGGTTATTCTCTAAATTTTACCATTTTTTTTTAAATAATAAAATAAAAAATAAAAAATAATAGCAAGAAGATTAGCGATTTGGCAAAAGTAGGCTGATGAGGATTTTAAATATACAAAAAAATCAAGCTACAATTTTGGACAAAAATTGAAGCCTACTCGTGCTCCATTGTATCCAAAATTGGAGAGACGATGCAGATTTAAGGTTGAATTAATTGATTATTTGACAAATCTGTATAAAAATTAAGCCTAGAGACATAATTAGATTTTTAATGGGCCAATTTGATTTAATCATGGACCAAATTAAAAGTTTAATTATGTTTAAGAATTAATTTGGGTCAAATTAAAGGATTTAATTAAGTGTAAGGATTTAATCATACTTTAAATGAGTCAAATTAATTTTATTAGGGACTTAATTAGTGAATCATTAAGTTTGGGAGCCCAATTTGGGTTTAATTGAGAATATTAGAATTTTAGAGGACCAAACTTAATTTTTATAAAATTAATTGGTTGAAATCAAGGGTAAAAATGCTAGAAAATAAAAGTTTAGGGTTAATTAGGGGTTAAAATGAAAAAGTTCGCAGCTAAGAACCAAAATTAAAAAGGCATAAAACTCTGGGGACTAAATTAATCGAAATTAGGAGTGAAATCGAAGAGAAATGAAAGTTTAATAATCAATCGAGGGTCATTTTGCATAAATCCAAAACCAAGGACTACAATGAAAAAAGACGCTAAAATTCAAGGCTAATGTTAAAGTTCATCAGGGGCAAAATTACATAAAATTAAAAGTTATAGATTAAGGGGTGCAATTGAAAGGAATTGAAAGCCGGAGGACAAAACATACACCACCATGATGGCCTGACATTTGACTACACCAGAATATGGTTCTTTTTGGCTGATAGACACCACAGTTGTTGTGACGTTACCTCAAAGAGATCAACTCAGACAGCCTTTAACTCTCAAAATTTGATAGTTCATGATTGTCACTTTGAGATCCTTCCAGGTTGAATCAAGGGTCAAGATTTGTTCCCAATAAAGATAAAATGTCCATTTTCCATCTTCTATAAATAGAGATGGATTCCATGCAGGAGGAAGGAATTCAGGTGCAAAGTTGGCGAAAAACTAGCGCCCCCAGTTTTATTTCTGCCATTATTGTCAACTTTATTCTCTCTCTCTCCCCCTCTCCACCATGACTTCGGCTTCTACATCCATCCAACCACCCAAGACCGTCAATCTCTGCCATCAACTCACCCTCAACCTCTGGTGAGCAACCACACCACCGTGGGATTCTTCCTCCTCCTTTATACTATAGATTTCTTCTCCTCTAGTAACTAATGCCAGCCACCAACTCCTCCACTAATGCCACCACCAGTCTCACGTCGTGACCCACCATTAGAACCATCAACCAACCACTCTTTCCATGCTAGGTAGTCTCCTTCTCTCTTTTTTTTCGTCTTCCCCAGTCATGGACGTTGTATGCAGGATTCATTCTGTATGCAGCGACTAAAATAATTAACATGGTTGCGGGGCTCAGCCAATGACCATGTGGGTCATGGGTTGGACCTATTTTAGCCCAACCTAAATGGCTAGGCCGGGTCCAGCCCAGTGGGGGGGGGGGGAGAGAGAGAGAGAGAGAGAAGGTTTTTAATAAATGACTAAGTTAGGTTAGACCCATTTCAGCCTAGCCCAGATGATTGGTCCAGGTCTAGCCCATTTAATAAATAAATAATATAATAATATTAAAATTAAAAAAAGAAAAAATTTCAAATTTTCAAAAGGAAATTTTAAAAATATTTGTGGAACCCTTGCATTTTTTTTCAATTATTCTGCATAATATTAGGTTGTAAACTGACACTGTAAGATGCAGACCCAATATTAAAAATACCTGGTTTTCTACAAAACTTTTTAAAATTTAATAAAAAAATTCAAAAATATAAATAATCTTACTATGTCAGTCTATAGCATGAATTAATCCTAAATTTACAAAAAATTAATAAAAATTCGAAATAATCATTAAAATTAATCATGCACATTTAATTGACATTGAACAACAAAATTGGAAAACAAATAACTAAAATTCTTCAAAATAATGAAAAAAATATATTTAATAACAACTAAAACTCAACACAAAATTTAACAAAAATAATGACAAAAAAATAATGCAAAAAAAAAAAACACAAATAAAGAAGAAAAAGGAATGAAAAATTCTTACCTTTATGGCGTGCTTAGTGTCGGATGAGAATTTAAAAAAAAAAGAAAAAAGAAAAAAAATGAAGAATGGATAGTTAAAAACCTAAAAAATAGAGAAATAAAGAAAGCCAACATACCTTAAGATGAGAACATAAGATGATGCTTGATTTTAGCTTGGGTTGTGAACAAAATAAGAGTGAAGAAGAAGAGAGAAAAATAGAGAGAGGATGAAAGAATATGAAGCGCGTCTACCGTGCTTATGGTCTTTTATATTAGGTTTTATTGATGGAATTCTTAACAGAATATTAAATATTAATATTTTTAAAATTTTCGTTGGTGATTCTATCTGTGAAGTCAAAGTAAAATTTTAAATTTGCATGAAAATTTTTAGAAACCCCTCCAAATATTACCTATGACTTTTCATTCCGTTAGTAAAAGAGTAAACAACCAACAATCAGAAAGAACGTTAATTACCAACGCCTTGAAACTCACATTCCGTCGAGGAACGTGTAGCATAGTCAGAAGAAACATTAATAGTCAGTGTGTTGGAGTTTACATTTTGTCGGTAATTTTGTTGGTAATATCATCCATCAGAGGGTCAAAAGCAGATAGATGTACAACATAAACACTTTGTCAGTATGTCTGTGTGTAATTAACACAATGAATAGTACTAGAAAAAAGGAGAACAATTCTCATTGCCACTGGAATATTCCGACGAAAATATTTTGTTAATATGTTCATATGTAATTAACATCATGAATAGTGTCAAGAAGAAGGGGAATAATTCCCTTCACCTCTGGAATATACCGACGGACACATTCCATCGGTATATTCGTGTGTAATTAACACCATAAACAATGTTAGGAACAAGGGGAACAATTCCTTTCGCCTCAAGAATATACCGACAAACACATTCCATTGGTATATCCATCGGTGTAAAATAGTGTTTGATGCCAGATTGTATATGTATTCCCTATCTATTTATCTTGCAAACACTTAAATTCATAGCTGCACGCACAACACAATAACATCTACTCACATCAAAATAATAAAATAAATATTTCCTTGTAATTCAATAATATATTAACATCATTGTCATTATATTGAAGTGAATTTTGTCCATAAATATTACATTATATTTTATGTCATTACAATTTTGTGTTGTGAAAATTAATCATAATTGTCTTCTTCTTCGTCAATTGACTTGTCCTCATCTCCATTGCAATCTTCTACGTTGATTTTGTCACTATCATCATCTTCTTCGACTTGTGCATGTTTGATGGAGCTTAAAACACCATTCAATTCCTTAGCATCAACATCAACATCAACAAAAATATTATCAGTGATGTGAAAATTTGAATTTTCTTCTAAGTCATTAGATAAAACAATTTGATATGAATCAACTAACTCACCAAGTTGAAAGACATCATCTCCCATAATTAATTCATTGTTCTCATCTTGAACAACCTCGATATGGCCCCTGAGTTTGGTTTTCACTATGGATAACCAATCAACTCTAATAAACTTGTTAAAGGCAAGAATGTATGTGTAATAAACTTGATGACATTGCTTGGCAAAAACAAAGACATCAGGAAAATACAAAATTTTAAGCCATTGATAGATAAGTAATTGTGCATTATTGTTTAAGACAAAGCTGGCTTTGGGCTTTGCGACCCGTGACCCAACTTCATGTTTTTACAGTGACAAAATAAATCTATATTCATTCTAGCCTTGATATTATTCTTTATCTTCTCCTTTACGTTTATAACCATGTTAAAAACATTCTCATATACGTTCTTTTTTATGTGCATAACATCAAGGTTATGGCGGAGGAGATTGGTCTTCCAATAAGAAAGGTCTTGGAAAATACTTCACTTAACCCAATTGTGGATCAAGCTAAAAACAGGAAACTTCTGCTTACCGGATTGAAAACCAAACACAATGTCACTATACTCCAACACCACATCATACAATTCCTCATCTGAAAGAAATGGCGGTGCAACATCCCTTTCAACTCTTCCAACAAAGAAGTCCTTGTTGTTCTTTCTGTACTTGTGATCTGTTGGAAATAACCTTCAGTGGCAGTAAAAAAAAGATGTTTTACCGTCGTTTGTTAACGTGAACGCATTGTTATTTTCCGTACAATATGGACATGTTATTTTTCCATGCGTGCTCCAACCAGAAGTCATTCCATAAGCAAGAAAATCATGATAGTCCACATCAAAGCAGCTTTCATTAGAAAATTCTGTTTCCACGATACACCATAAGTCAAAGCCCTGAATGACCACATCTATTTCAACTTATCAATCAACGGTTGAAGACAAACATCTATATTCCGACCTGGACTATTAGGACTAGGTATGACCGTAGATAAAAAATAAAATTAACTCCAACCTCATATACATCCCTAGTGGCAAATTGTAAATTATGAGTATCATCAACCAACAAGAATAATGAGCAACAAATGACCCAAATGGATTGAGTCTGTCTATACATAACCCAAGATTCACATTCCTTGATTCCGCTGAAAACTGAGGATGCATACTGTTAAAGTTTTTCCAGGCTTCACTATCAAAAGGGTGCACCAGCACTCCATCCACCACATCATGTGATTGGTGCAATGTCATGTGTTTAGTAGTTTTTGGTGACATGAATAACCTCTGCAGTCTAAATGTGATTGAGAAATATCTAAGTTTTTTGTGTGCGACAATAATCCTTCCCCTACTAGTTATAGGTTCTGCACTTGGTTGACTTTGTATTTTCAAAGTAGTACAACATGTAGAAGTTTGGACACATGTTAATTTTATGGTATCCTAGACTAAGGGGTTTTATACCCACATGTTAATTTTGGACACATGTTAATTTTATGGTATCCTAGACTAACGAGTTTCATCATGAAATGAGCATAATGGAAGATCTCTTTCAGCTTGTTCTCTTCAGGTAAAATGCTTCTCGCCCATTGCATAATTATGTCATAACCGGCCTCACTTAACCCATAATTCACCTTGATGGTGAACACTTGTGCAACGACCGATAATTTACTGTGATTTATGCAACCATCCCATAATGGTTTTTCAAAATATTTCAAAATATCAAAAAAAAAACCTTGTCACGTCTACATTAGGTTCTTCTTCTACGATTGGACATTGACTGACATGACCTTAGTTCATTCCTATCACATTTATAATCATATTCCTATAAAGATTACTGTTGTCATTTACAACTCCATGCACGTTCCTAGCACTAAAAGTTGAACCAACCATCCTCTCTACCATGGTATCGTGAGGAACATATGGTTCTTCGTGTGCATACCAACACAAATATTTCTCCATGAATCTTTTTTGTAGAAAATGCATCGTTACAATATCTGGATCAATAAATTTTTTATTCTTACACTTTTTACATGGACATCTAATACCACCTCTACTAATATTTCTTGGATTAGATAGTGCGTAATTAATAAAACCATGAACCCCATTACAATAATCCGTCTTCTGCAACCCCTAAGGTGAATCTCGATACATACATGAATAATCATCCATTACTTATATCAAACTTATTTAAATAATGATGACAACATGTATTAATTAACTATATTAACTAAATAAATTTGCAAAAATATATGTTTAGCTCAATCTTATTCAATCTATTTAATAGTTCTCTTAATTCATTATCAATTATATATCTACATAAATTCAAATTTCTACATATTTACTGAAAATTAAAACTCAGCAATAAAATTGACAAAATATAAAAACAAACCCGTTAAATAAGCTATTATTTATTTCATCATAAAACACCAAAGTAAAAACTTCGACATAGGTTTCATCAATTTACAAATAAATTCAATTTTATATAATCTAAAACAAACCATAACATGTATAAATCATAAATTCATACAATAAAAGTGTAAGAGAAAAAACTATAAAACAAGTAAACACCTAAACAAAATACATAAACTATAAAAATATGCAAAAAAATTAAATTGACATTTAAAAATTGTGTTCAAATAAAAAAAAAAAGGGTAGATTTGCTTATTTAAGATGGAGAATCCTCAATAAAACTTGAATTAGAACACGAATGCTGACAAACCAATTATTGTGGTGACTGCATTTGTTATGAGAAGTTGAATTGTATTGAGATTGAGGGGGTGGCTTTTTGCAGAAAAAAATGCATAAAAAAAGGAGAAATAGGGGAGGGGGAGAGGAGAGTCAATCACCAAGTCATAAATTAAATATTACTGATGGATTTACCTATAGAATTATTTCGTTAGGCATTCCATCGGTCATTCTTTCCATAAAAAATGTCATGTCACCGTATGATTTGCCTTTTTGAATCCCACTATAATATCGTCTGTAATTCTGTCGATATATACCGAAGAATTATTTCTGTTTGTATATTTATGGACGAACTTTACCATCGGGCTTATTCTATCGTTTAAGCTGTTGGTAAATGTTACACATCATCGTACTTTTCTGTATTTTTTATGCCTTCCTTTTCCAATGCAATTCCCTAGATATATACCAATGAAATGTTTCTGTTGGTGCTTACCAATGGATATAGCAATAAAAAATTATATCGGTAAAATTCATCGTACTATACTGATAGGAAAATTTCATCGGTGATTCTCTTTATATTCGCCAAATTTCTGGTAGTGTAAGAGCCTATGCACGCCCGTGTGGCCTTTTTAAAATGGGCCAAACATGCAGGCCTAGTTGGCTAGGCCCAGCAGTGCTTTTCCTCTTTTTTTTTTGTTTATCTTTAATTAACATCCTTTTTTTTATATGTATTTTTTTTGTTTGGATTAATTTTATTTATCTATATTTAAATTAATACTCTCTCTGAGATTTTTTAAACTAATGATTTCATCATCTTTTTCAAATAGTAATTGTTTTTTTATTAATTATCTTTTTATGTATTTAATATTTTAAAGATATTATTCTAATTTATCTATATTTTTTTCTTTTATGTTTTATATAAATAAACTTTATTTTCCTGATGTGTTTATAAAAAAAAGAATTATTTGTTCTTGTTAGAAAAAATAACCTTTAACATAATATAAAAAAAAATGTAAATTAGAGAGAAACATTGAGATCAAATATCATACTTATCTATCTTTTACTTTTACGTGATTGATTATTTTATTTATCTTTGTATTTGGTTAACATTATTAGCTCTTAATTTCACAATTTACATACATTTTAAAATTTATTTTATTTCACGTAAATAATGTATTTACTTTTTTTTAATTAAAAAAATCATGATATAGTGAAACATACTTGAAATATTGTTTCATTTTCCTACTATGTTAAAAATTAACTCGAGATCATATACACAACGTTATGTGAATAACTCTTTATTGTATTTATTAATGTATATAATTTTTATTTTATTTTATTATATAAATGCACCCACTTTTTAGTTCATAATTAAATTCTTTTCTTAATACAAACAAATATTAATAGTATTTATATATTTATTTTTTTGCATTAAAAAAAATATCTAAACCGGAGTGAATTGCGGACAAACTGACTAGTGATATCTAAAGCAGACAAGTAAGCAAATAATCTATAATAATAGTAATCCGAACCCTTTAAAAAGACCATGCTAGGTGTCAGCTGTTAATTGGACAATTCTTGTTGAAATAATAACACGTGTCCAATGTTTATTTTAAATATTTACAAATAAATAAGTAAAAAGTTTAAACAATTAACTGATTATTTGTAAACAAACAACGAGCTTTCGTACTTAATTTACGCCTGTGGATCAGAGCACAAGTCAAACTTGAACATTTCTAAAATTAGATTAAATGAGAGATTAATGAGCAAATTACAAAAACAATCTTGCACTGTAAAAAAGAGAGTGATTCTTACATATTAAGATCGTAGTAATATTTTCCAGGGCAAACCCTTTAAATGTTTTAGGGTTCTAGAGGTGAAACATATCTGGGGAATTATTCTTCAGGACCCAGCTCTGATGTTGCATTAAATACCTTTTCCTACCAAAAACAATTAATTCATGAAACCATATTACAATTAATTCATGAAACCATATTACAATACCATGAACGAATCCTTTCTTACAATATCTGCACTCGCATTTGCCTTGAGAGACAAAAACAAAGGACAGATCATGGCCTCATTAGACTCTCCGAACTC
>Ga0325410_1007019_pt1 | contig 12336 bp, 8 predicted proteins | sample PopdelMetagenome_16_FD_206182 | JGI IMG/M metagenome (GOLD analysis project Ga0325410, IMG submission 206182) | Populus deltoides microbial communities from Bellville, Georgia, United States - Xylem-PdIQD-R3 | ecosystem: Host-associated > Plants > Phyllosphere > Stem > Wood/Secondary xylem... | reverse complement strand
TTTTTTTTCTCTTATAGTATTATAAAATTAATCAAAATTTAACTTAATTATTGAATTTTTTTAACTTATTTAAAAACATGATCATCTTCTAATTTTTCTTTTTTAATATTAAAAAAATTTAATCAGAATTGTGAAATCCACGTGCCACCAAAGTTTCTTCTATTTTGGTAATAAATCTAAATATCAATAACATTTCATCTATTGATGTCAGTGCAAGGCTTTCATATAGCTCAAGACAAACTTTAAATGACATGACAATTTTTCACAAGTACATGGAAAACAGTGACAAGGTTGGTACTGGAAAAGCAACATGTAGCCAGGGATGGTCTTGAAATTAACCCAAAACCACAAGGGCTTTCTTGTAACTACAAACAAAACTTTGGATTCCATGACCCTGATATATTTTCCTTTTAGATTTAAACCCCTAATAAATCAATGATCTCCCAATCAAATCCTCAATACAGTTTCAAGAACTGCTAATTAATCATATGAAACTCACTTTATTTCTCTTTTCTCAAACAAATCATTAAATTTCCTAAACTCTCCACGTGAAACTAATATGATTGATTAGATTGTGTGCAAAAATATAAAATATAAAAAAATATAAAATCTTATATATATATTTTTATTAACGTGGGTGTCTGGGCCAGCTTGTGCACACCTCGACTAATCTCATGAGCCCTGAAGTTAACGGCCATATAAACCTCTAGCAGCAAACATATTAACAACTATAGGGTTCGAACCTGAGATAATAGGAGAAGTAAACTGCTTGATTCTAAACTCTTACCATTAGACCATCTTTGTGGATGGAAAAATATTAAAGAATTCATAATTTTTTTTAATTAAAAAAAAGATAATTTTTTAATAAAAACTAACAAACAGATTTAATTAAATTTAATGGAGATTAAAAATAGACTGGGGTTGTATAGATGGAGTACTTTTCATAGGCTTGTCCTTTTTTTTTTAATAAAAAAAATAGCAAATAATTACAAATAAAAAGCCTATTTTTTTAATTCAGTATCTCACTCATCATGGATTCTTTCAACTTATAATCTCCCTCTCTATTCTCCAGGGTGGCGGATCTTCATCAAAGTAACGCCTGGAATCAGCCCCCCATCTTGATTCTCTCTGTTATCATCATTAATTTCTTTCTGTTTTTTTGTCTGGTAAGATCTTTGATGGCCCTCTTGCTTATTTATTTATTTTGCGTTTTTGAATTATGGGTGTGATTTATTGAATCTCATTGCTTTCAACATCTTATTTGTGTTAACTAACGCTGTGGTGTGAACTTTTGACCTGGTTTGTTAATACCCAGATGCCAGATTTTATGTTTCTGATGGGTCTTGTTTGTTGATTTCTTTATTGCCGGATGGCTCGATGTTTTGTTGGGTTGTTGGAATTTTTTTATTAACATGTTAAAAGATTTTATCTTTTTGTTGAAATCAATGTTACTGGCTAGCCCTGATGTTGAATTTTGAGTGTTTTTTTTGGGGGTTGGTTTTGTTGATGTGTTTTGGATTTCTGTTTCTATGATTTCAAATTTCATTGCATGCTTTGTGAGTTAGTGAGTTTGATTTTTTTTTTTAATTTCTCATATGTTGGCTTGTGCCAATTGGTTGTTTTACCATGTTGAGTAGCTTTTATGTTTGTGTACTAGATCAAACTTTGGGGTTATTGAGGAAGGAACGATGCACAGGATCCAAATGTAGTGGAAGGGTTCATTAGCTTGTGTCTTGTAAACTGAGCCGCGTTGATTTTTCTGGTAAGTTATGGGGGAAGCCCTAGTTGAGGATTTGAAACTCTAGGGATTTGTTTTCGGGTAATGGAACATCTTCCGGTTGAAGTTATTGGGAACATTTTGTCACGGCTAGGAGGCGCTCGGGATGTGGTGATAGCTTCTGCAACATGTCGGAAGTGGCGAGAAGCTTGTCGTAAACACCTTCACACCCTTTCATTCAATTCCAATGATTGGCACGTTTATCATGATCTTACGACTCGTCGGCTAGAGATACTGATAACTCAAACAATATTCCAAACCACTGGATTACAAGGCTTGTCAATTTTGATGGATGATGTTGATGATTTTTCTGCTTCAACAGTTATTGCTTGGCTCATGTACACCAGGGAAACCTTGCATCGATTGATTTATAATGTTCGGACTACTCCGAATGTTAATATTCTTGAGATTTGTGGCAGGCAGAAGCTGGAAACTTTGGAATTGTCCCATAACTCGATAACAGGGGTTGAACCCAATTTTCAGAGATTCCCCTGTTTAAAATCCCTTTCTTTGAGTTATGTCAGTATCTCAGCATTGGATCTCAATCTTTTACTCACTGCTTGCCCTAAGATTGAGACCTTTGGGCTTGTTAATCCAGAGATTGCAATGTCTGATGCACAGGTGACTGTTGAACTGAGCAGCCCAACATTAAAGAGTGTTTATGTCGAAGCAATTAGTTTGGACAAGTTTATATTGGAAGCAGATAGCATCGAAAGCTTGCACTTGAAGGATTGTGCTCTTGAGCTATTTGAACTCATTGGAAAGGGTACTTTGAAGCATTTCAAAATTGATGACGTGAGTGTTATTCAACTTTATATTGGTGAGACTGTTGATAATCTTGAGAGCATAGATGTCAGCAACTTCACTATTATTTGGCCAAAGTTCTACCAAATGATCTCAAAATCATCCAAGTTAAGGAAACTTCGTCTTTGGGATGTGGTCTTTGACGATGAGGATGAGATTGTGGATTTAGAAAATATTGCTGTTTGTTTCCCGCATCTCAGCCACCTTGCATTAAGTTATGACTTGAGAGATGGAGTGGTCAACTATGGCCTACAAGGTTCTTCCCACTTGGAAAATGTCATTATCTTGGAGCTCGGGTGGACTGTAATTAATGATCTCTTCTCTCTTTGGGTGGAGGGACTGCTAAAACTTTGTCCACATCTCAAGAAGTTGGTGATTCGTGGTGTTGTTTCAGAGGCCAAAAGTCACGAAGAATGCCAAATGTTGGCCAATTTTACCTCATCCATAGTTCAGCTCATGAGAACATACATGCATGTAGATGTGCAATTCGATTATGAATAGAAATCTCGTGATTACTTTTCGTCCTTGTTCACGTTTGACTTCTAAACGAGTTAAATACAACATACGCCAGGTAAGATTCACAGCATTTATAACCTGAGCACGAGCATCCCTTTCCATGTCCTGTAAATGATATCTGAATTCTTCCTTATAATTGCAACTTGCTTTTGCAACGGAAACATGTTTTCTTTTCACTTTGTTTTCATTTTACTCAATTGCTGGAGACAAGCTTTTCTTTTCGTCTGATTGAAAAGTTTGCTCTGCCTTTCTTGCTCCCCCCCCCCCTCCCACATACACAGATAAACAGTGCAGCTTGGTTTTATTTGACCGATGGTTTTCCGCGTCCCTTTATGAGTTGTTTTTTTAACTGTATTCCCTGTCCTTGGAGTACTGGTGCCGACGTTTCTATATCCGGAAAATATGGAAATGATACTAAAATCATTGGTGTAACAAGGATAGCAGTTTTTTTGTAATAAAATTTGCAAGGAGCGAGTGATGTCTGACTCTGACATAACTACAAATTTTAAACTGAACGATTCATCTTTTTATGGATCTCTATAATTCTAAGAGACTCCCTTGCCAGGGAAAAAATGATCTGGTTTTAAATTATGGCAATCAGAGTTTTTGGGATCAATGGGCAAATTTTTATCTGCATAATTTAACTGGACCTCCCTGCTGCTCGTGTGACGGCAGCTTAACTGTTTTTAAGGATGTTGATCCGTGTGATCTGGCTGAGGTCTAGATGCCAATATATACGTACATATACATATGAGTGCCTACAGACATACCTACATACCATATAAATAGGAAATGTTCCAAGGTAGATATCAAGTAATCCCACAACGTTTGGTCTTATTGGTGAAATACTTGGAATTTCTTTCAGTGATGAAATAAGAATGGCCTAGGGCTATTCTGTTGAGGATCTTACAGCAGAAACATGCAGCTCGTCATCCTTTATATGGGAGAGAAATTACTCGAGGATGGAGTGTCCGTGGCCCATTGAAGCGACGACCAGACCATTCAACCCTTGATCTGATGAATTGCAAACATCACGAGTGTTCCTGTAACACATGAATGGCCGGAGAATCTGTGGCCATAACAGAGCTATGCTGGTTTTGGATGAAAAGCACTTGTCACACACACCTACAATTTATTAAATTCCTTGGAAAATATTCAATTGTTGCAGGCTAGCAAGATGCAAGGCTCATTTTTTTTTTTTGTCAATCGGATTATAAGGGAACAGCTTTTGTAGGATATGGCCGCGATCTTTGAAAGAGTACTGAAACAAGACGTATGATAATTTCAGCTTATAAGAAGATTCCCAAGTACCAGATTTTATTACATGGTGCTGTTGCTTTTTGTAAATCCTTGAAGGAGAACTCGTACAAATGTTCAATCTCAAGTGAAATTATCTTTGTTTAGTTTTGCTCTATTGGTGGGGTTGAGGCTGAAACTGTGTCCCCAGCTCTTTTCATGGAAATAACGTCAACTGGCCAGGAGGAAATAAATCCCAGTGTAACATTGGAAGATAAAAAAGACGAAGATTCTATCTATTTTGCTTTGAAAGGACAAGAAATTATTATGTGGTAAAATTATTTTATATATTTATGTTTTTTTTTATTTGTTTTATGGTACACTAACAAATGGACTTGTTGTACAAAATTAAAATAGCCAGCAGCCCAGCACCTACTTCTTGTATTAGGTGGCGGCCCTGCAGATGTTCTAACAACCAAATGAGTGTTTAAATTTCAATCATGCATCTACTTCCGATGAGTGGCTGATTAGAGATTTGGGAGCAACTACATCATCTGATAAATTATTGACAGATAAATTAGAATCTTGGCACCAAGATTGCCAGAATTTTAAAAGAATACACCGAGTGAGAGAAGTTTTTTTTTTTCATAACAGCAGAGCATCCCGTAACTTACTTGTTTTGAGAGAAGGCCTCTAAGCAACTGAGAAATCTATAGCAATTATCTTGACAATTCATGGGAATTTCTCAGCATGTTATAAAACAACGACTTGAATAACTCTCTCCCTTCCATTCTACGGTGAGAAATATACGAAGCTATATCATTTGAATGATTTTAGGAGTGCATTCTCTTCATTTTTAAGAATAGGTTTTTTAGTAGAACTAAAATTAACAATGATTTTCTATTATATTTGGATTTGGTCCATCCTTCTTAACATTTTTAAACAAGTTTCCTGAATTGATTAATAAATTGAGAAACTGTAAGATAATCTTCTAAACCTAGTTCACGCAACTCAATTCTTTATATGAAGACGCAGTATCAATCAGTGTATATATGTTTTAGTTTCTTGCTCAAGTGACAAGCAATGCCTTAATTAGTGAACCAAAATCTTACTTAATACTTGGATTTGATCTAGACCAATCACCTTTCTACAAGCCTGGAAGCAAAGGAACTTGTAAAAGATTTAGAGTAAATGCAAGATTCATGGAATCTACAATCTAAAAGGCTCTGAGAATCTTTCAGAAGAAGAACAAGCTGTGAGGTTTATTGGGAACAAAGTTATGTTAGGCTTCAAATACATATTTTTACCTAATCCACGAACCCTACCTCTATGTATGAGCCAGACCCTTTATTAGGCCAATCATTGGGATCACAAGGGAATAATTGGCATAAGGGCATATTACCTACAAGAGTAGCAGATAAGCACAACATAAAGTATTTGTTTCTACCTATTTTTATGAAAGATCATGGGTCCAATAGCCTTTTCTCTCCCTGCCTAGACACACAGACACATCAAAGGATACTAGCACATATCATCAATAATGCTTGCTTTGCTTTGCTTTGCTTAAACAGCTTTATAATCTGTTATCTGACTCTTAACTTTTCATCTGTATTTCTTCTTTTGGTCAGACCTTAATAAAAGGGTGGTTGCATAGGATTGGCCATCCCTGCTCTAAAGAAAAAGGGTTTGGAGCATTGGCAACACAAAAGGAGACGATCTTACCTCATGAGATGAACTTTGCGATGACCCTTTAACTCCAAGGCCTCAGAGAAATATAGATTTCTATTAAAGGAAAGGAATCTTAAAGTGGGATGGTTTTAGGTGATGACAGGGAATGGATGATGACCTATCAACAAAGGAGATAATACCAAACAAATCCATTTCAAGAACTTCGATTAATATATTACAAGACGGGTTTTGTTTTGGGATTATTATTCTGGTTGAAGCAATTCACATTAATTCTTAAAAAATAACTAAAAATTAAAATTAAACCCCCCCCCCCTCCCTCTTGCAATCCTGCAGCCTAGAGTTGTCAAAAGCAAACTCAATTCCCTTTTAGGCCATCAAAAAGATTTCTTTTTATTACCATTTTCTGTGAAAGAAAAACTTGTCTCATCTCCCATGATATTAAGTGTTGAATTTATTGCTTAATAAATAAATTTGGATTTTTCCTGCTGCAAAAGTACTTGAATCCTTCAAGAGATGCATACAAAGGACCAATGAGAAAGCACAGGCGGTTAGAAGAGAGATAAGAGTGGAGTAGGAGTCATTCAGTGATTCTAGTGGGTTCCTGCTAAAGACCCCACCTCCTCTTCTTCTGTATTTGTTTATTTATTTTTTTATTTGTGATTATTTTTGGCAAGAACCCCCCCTCACATAGCCCAGAGGGCTTGAGACAGTTCTTGCTTGTAAGGACAAGGTTTTTGGTTTACTACACAGGGGGATGAGTTTCAACTTTCAAAGCCCTGTTTGATAGAACTAAAGCAGACTCCAAAAAGAAAACAAAAAAGGGAAGAAAGAGATAAAAGCAAAACAGAGTAATCAAATCAGGTTAGTTTTCTTCGCATTGAAGGAGAGAAAGAAGGCTAAGGAAAGCAAGAGATAGAGACAGCCATGAAAGGGCCAAAAGTTGGAAACAGTGGAGAGAGATATCTGAAGATAAAGACCCGTCCCTTCTTGTAGAGTAGAAACTAGATATACTCTGACAAGAAAGCTAGCTTTGATTTCCCTCCTTTCCTCTCAGTTGTGTTCTTCTATGAGTACAACTTCCTTCCTTTCCTACCGCTAGGATTCAATACTAAACTGAGGTAAACATAGAATTAGAAGCTATAGTGCTTGTGAATTTGAATTTGTTTTGACAGTAGTTTACTTACTGTCCAACTTCTCTGTTTCTGACCATTTCTTTTTGTTGTCTAATACACAACATGTTTTTGTTTTTAATCGGTTACTTCTTGTTGGAGAAAGATATGATGAGTAGAATGGTCTAAAAAAGAGAGAGTCTTGCATGGCTAGCCACAGAGTTGGAGAGACTGGTTTATCACCAGTTCCCTCGAATCACCATCTCCCTTATGCACCTGTTCATGGAATCAACACCCCATCAGCCAATTTCATGTATGCCAAGAATTAGTCAACTTCAAAATTCTCATATTTGAATACTTTTCCGGTTATGACTGACATGGTATTATTATGTTTTTGTCTCTAGTAATCAAGAAGGATCTGCTTTTGATTTTGGAGAGCTGGAAGAAGCGATTGTGCTGCAAGGAGTTCAGATTAGGAATGATGAAGCTAAAGCACGTATGCTACCACCCTTTTCCTACATCTTTCTTTGCTATCTTTTCTCCTTTTGGGACGCTTGATAACCATAACCAACTCTAAAACAAGGCAGAGTGAGAGAGGTTTGAATTTGTCTGTGGGGGGGGGGGGGGGGGGTTGTAGTTACCATTTCCGATACAGTAATCATTCTGAGGAGGCTAGAGAAATCAATGGTGTAAGAGGCTACAAACATAGTAACCTGACCGCCTTGGAATGATTCACTTGACTTTAACTGCACAAAAGAAGGGGATTAGGTGGCAAAGAAAATAGTACTGAAATCTTATTGTCTTTATTTTGAGGTGATCTGATCTTCTCAGATTCTGCTTTTGTTGATTCTTGCAGCTTTATTTACAGTAGCAGGCAGACGTGCAGCAACACTGGAAATGTTCCCTTCATGGCCAATTAGATTCCAGCAAACCCCAAGAGTAGTAGTTTCTTAGCCTCCTTTCTTTATCTTTGACCGTGTCTTTTGTCTTTTGATACCTGGACTGGATAGAAACAATAGGCTATGAAAGTCTAAGCCAATCTCTCCCCCACTTATTTTCTTCACATCAAAATTTTCCTGAAAGTCATTCTGATTGAAAAGTTTTAAAACTTTCTACATGGCTCTTGAGTGCTTTCCCATTTCCAGAATTTAGCACAATTTTTTTATAATGAATCTTGATTCTTGACTGCCCTTTTGAATATTTCTTGTGGGGTTTGCCCTTTTTTTTTTTAATTTAAAAAACTCAGGGAAGTTCAAAGTCAGGAGGGGAGAGTACTGACTCAGGCTCAGCAACAAACACTCTTTCAAGCAAAGCTGATGCCCATCTGGAACCGGAATCTCCCATCAGTAAAAAGGCATCTTCCTCGGATCATTACAATCAGGCTTTTGATCAGAAGCATCTACAGTTTCAAGATCAGCAACAAGTAGATATGGCTAATGATACATCAAGAACAGGAGGACGACCCTCTCAACAGAATCAATCACCTGCCAAAACTCCCCATGAAAAGGTTCTTAACACAACTGTTTTGCTTAATAATTAATCTCCCAGTTCTCTCCTTCTCTCTCTCCCCCCCAAATTCCCAAAACTCAGGAAAAATTTGGTATCTTTATTGCTCCCTCTCTCCATATCTTCAATCTTCAAAAGCACAGATCCCAACCACCCACATAAAATCAAAGAGGCCAAACCCTTCCCTGATCCCTGAAGGATTTTCTGTCCAAATGTCTGACATGAAAACAGAGGGAGAGAGGCTGAGTGAGAGAGAGCTGTAAATAAATATGCAAGGCCAAAGTGAGAATCTTTACACTTATTTCTTTCTTGTACAGCAACAATGACCCACTTTACTCAATCCCTATAACTACCACTTAACCATATGTTTTTAGCCTTAAAAAATCAGTTTTGGAACCAGGAATTTAGCCAAAACACCTCCACAAAATGGCAGAAAATGATGATTTTTGCTATCCAGACCTTGTTCTTGATTTCCAATTTCTACAACAAGACTCTCATATTGAGAATCAGCTACCACAATTTCTTCCTGGGAATTCTGTGAGATATCCCTTTAATCTTTCTATTTCAATTCTTAACTCAACCATCTATCTCTCCATAAGTATGCTGCATCTTAGACCAAGCGTAATTTTTTTTTTACTTGGGTTCCTTTCAAACTTCTTGTTTTTGGGTACTGGGACAGTGGTTTACATGTGTTTTATGTCATGTTGCAGAGAAAAGTTTCAACATCAGAGAAACCACTTGATGCCAAGGTTTGTTCTTCCTTTTCTTTTCTTTTCTTTACCGCCTTAACAATGTTCGTTCAAAATTTGTTGCCTTTTGTGACTAAAGAAAGGTCTTTTTTTTGCTTTGCTTTTGGTTCCAGACATTGAGACGATTAGCTCAAAACAGAGAAGCTGCAAGGAAGAGTCGACTGAGGAAAAAGGCAAGGGTCATTTTCCTTTACCAGCAACTTGGACACTTTAATTAATGCTAAAAAATCATTAATGCCGCCTTTATGTTTTGTCCCGAAACAGGCATATGTCCAACAGCTAGAGACTAGCAGAATAAAGCTTTCTCAGTTAGAGCAAGATCTTCAAAGAGCTAGACAGCAGGTCTTTAATTATGTACAAAATTACAGTAATTAATGCATTTTTTTTAAAAAAGAAATCACTATTAATTTTTATTTGAATTCTGGGTTGCTTTTCAGGGTTTATTCTTGGGTGGCTGTGGTGGTGCTGGTGGCAATATCAGCTCTGGTGATTTCTCTTGAATTTTTCACAGTGAAGTAGTGAATTTACAGAGGAAAAAAAATAAAACTAAGAAGACTCCAACTTTTATCAACTTTTTTTTTTATTGAAGTCCTCGTCGCAGTTGGTGATTTTTCAAGGGGATGGATAAATTTCACATTATTTATTATTATTATTAAATTAACCCCAACCAATAATTTTTAACTATTTTTGTTATTATTGCTGTGATTACAGGACCTGCAATATTTGATATGGAGTATGCAAGATGGCTAGAAGATGACCACCGGCACATGTCGGAGCTCCGGACAGGATTGCATTCTCATTTATCTGATGGTGAACTACGAGTTATAGTAGATGGATACATTTCACATTATGATGAAATCTTCCGGCTCAAGGTAGAGGCGGCTAAATCTGATGTGTTTCATCTCATTACCGGAATGTGGTCCACTCCTGCGGAGCGTTGCTTCCTCTGGATGGGTGGTTTTAGGCCCTCAGAACTCATCAAGGTCTGATTTTTCTACTCCATTTTAATTAGCTCATTACATTCTGCTTGGGATAGTCTGCCATTTGGTGGTTGCCGTAGGAAATTACTGTGCGCAGGATTGTGTAGTACACAAAGGTAGAACAGTAATTATGAAAAATCCTTTGAAAGAAACAGGTAAGGCTATTTTAGTCATTTAACAAGAAAGAAACAGGCACAGTGACAATAATTATGCCGGGTCAGTGAAAAAACCCGATTTAATTAAGAGCTTAAAAAAAGAATAAAAACTTGTGTTAAATTTAATTTAATCAGATGAAATATTCCCCTTATGAAGGGCACATTATCCATTAAAACATGAGTGATTAAGACAATTAATTAAAGTGTCCTAAAAGAGGAGCGCACACATGCAGCTAAAGTTAAATGACTAAAATATCCCTATCAGATTATTCATTTTGTTCCTCCTAAAAAACATTATTTTTTCCCCTCTTGTTTCTATTAAGCAGATGTTAATATCCCAACTAGACCCTTTAACAGAACAGCAAATCATGGGGATCTACAACCTTCAACAATCTTCACAGCAGGCAGAAGAGGCTCTCTCCCAAGGCCTTGAGCAGCTCCAGCAGTCTCTGGTTGACACCATTGCCGGTGGACCGGTCATTGGTGGAATGCAGCAGATGGCAGTGGCCTTGGGCAAGCTTGCCAATCTTGAAGGGTTCGTTCGCCAGGTACGCATATCATTAGCCTTTATTACATTGATTGAGTAGCAGACAATAAGATAGTGATCATAAGTCTTATGAGTACCTTGTCACGGACCATTAACCAATAGTAAACAGACAAGGGCTTGTGAGGAGAGTCCAAAAACAGCACTTTCAGTTTATGTCAGAATTGGAGAGTGGTGTACTTCATTTCAAAGTTAAGTTTAGTGCCTTTTGAAAATGATATTGAAAAGCTGCTAGCTCTCTAGTCTAGAGGTTGAAATAAGAAACTTAGGTGACACAGTAGGGTCCTTTTCACTTGATTTTCATGAAAGCTAGCTCCTACATATCATGCTTCTGATCATTAGCAACAGGGTGATGCATCAACTTTAATGTTCATATCAAGGTAATAACAAGAGCTCAAATTCTAGTGGAAGCTATTTGGTACAGGGATGAGAGAACATTTCATCAGGGGAGGCAACAGATATACTTTAAACAACAATAATATCCCTCTCATTTGATCAAGTGATAGAAGATTAGATGTTGATTAATTTGTCTTAGCACCATGATTAGAGATGTGTTTGATGACATTAATCATATGCAAGTGAACAAAAACCTTTCGAAGTAGTTCTAGTTCAACTATCAACAAAGAAGAAGGTTGTAGTAGCTCAAATGTTCCATTCCATTATACATCCGACATGACTAGCTTGTTTTGAGCCGCCATTTCTACACCTTACACCCGAGGAGCAAGAATCCCAGGGCTTACAGTACTTCCTTGAAGATAAGCTTGATTCAGCATTTTTTATCGAGTTTTTATCCAAAAATATTAAGTGTTTAATTTAACTTACTCAACAGGACATGCTACAGTCATGTCCCCAATGCAATTAACAGGATTAATTTGTCCATCATATAAATATCTGCCTTGGAAGAATAGATATTGATCGTATTGTCACCATCAAGCTTATGGTCAACTTGTAAATGATTTAACATAATTTTACACTTCAAAATTGATCCTTCCCATACTTGTTTGCCACGTTTAGGGTGGATGGATGGTCCCTTGACTTGCACTATAGCTTATTTTAATTTTATATGGCCAATCATTTTGGAAAGAATATATGCTTGCTTTTCTGCTAAGAAGTCCATTTTCATAATGGTGACTGCTAGGGTTTTGATGGGAGTGTTTCATCTAATAAAACGTTGCTATCATAAGGGTTGTTGAAATACGCAAACCCTAGCTAAACCTATCAACAACATTAAACTAATCTAGAAACTCTCTAATTCTTGATCAATTGAGAAT
>Ga0325410_1007017_pt1 | contig 12338 bp, 4 predicted proteins | sample PopdelMetagenome_16_FD_206182 | JGI IMG/M metagenome (GOLD analysis project Ga0325410, IMG submission 206182) | Populus deltoides microbial communities from Bellville, Georgia, United States - Xylem-PdIQD-R3 | ecosystem: Host-associated > Plants > Phyllosphere > Stem > Wood/Secondary xylem... | reverse complement strand
AGAAAATAAATAAAATTCTATTATCACTCACTCATCGTCCAATTAATGTCCTTCAAATGGGTTGCACCTAATAAATGATGGGTGATTTTCAAAGATCTTCTTTAGAAAATTAATATTATATTTCAAGAATAAATTATTTACGCTTATAATTGAGTGTTAAATATTTTAAGAATTATGAACAACTACTCTATTCACAAAGCAAGAATTGAGGTATTAACCTTTAAAAGTCCAAAATATATCGAGGCTCAATATTTCTCTTCAATGCGGCCCAATAGAGCCCCAGTATAGTTTGGGCCCAGTCGATCCCTTTATCACAAAACGCCTAAATATCCTGAAACCCCCCCAATTCCACTTCACAAGCCACAAAGCAGCTACCTCCTCTCCCTCCTGGGACATGGACCTGCACTGCATCATCAGGCACGAAGATCCCACTGGGGTGACTTGTCGCCATCTTAAAGCGAAATGACCTGTGCATTTTCTTTGTATTCGAATACATGCCACCATTAGATGCTGAGATTTTATTTACCTCATCCTCTCGAAGGCTGGGATAAATGATAGTGCTCCTGACAAGAAGCCTGTGTTGTAGCCGTCTTGACTTGAAATGAGAAGAAATTAATTTCATGAGGTTGAAAATTGCAATAAGAGAAACCTCTCCTCTCCCTTGCCAAAACAATAGATAGATATACCACGGTTTTCTGGTTTAGCAACTTGGACTGTAATCCTTAATTGTATTAAGCTTGAGCTCTTCAAGATCTTGTGCTGGCCTGGAAGAAAACTCTGGCAACGGCTTGCAATTTTTTATTTTTTTTAATCAACTCCAGCCTGTTGAAGTTGAGCTCATTCAAATGGGAAATGCCAAACAACACTGGAACGTGCCTAACCTTGGCTCGGCTTGATTTGTTTGTAATCCAAGTTAGGTTTGAAATGTCAATCATGCAGAAACCTACTTTGAATTTTAGGTCCAAATTAGAGCACAAGCTAAACTAAAATTCAAATAGCAAAATTAATTAGGGCTTGCCTTGCCTTGCTTGCATGAGATAGAGAAACAATTGGTCCCACTTATCGACGATCTTAGCCAAAGTCCAATCTAAAATATTCTACCTGTATTTATCATAAGAGACAACAAATTTAAATTTCTAGTTAGCGAGAATCAAAAACAAACCCCTTTTCATTTGCTGAACGCCTTAGTTAATTGACTTTGTGACAATATTTAGTTATTTTATTACAATTTTTTACTTGAAAAAGAAAGCATGCATGTGATGGCATTAGAAATTAGTTTGTGAAGATCTAGAACAAGACCAAGAAGAATATTAACCATGTGATGTAAATTTGTGAATAGAAACAAGAGACCAAAGTTAAACCTAACAAGTCTTATTATATAGCGAGGCCACGCTAGTTAGATTGCAATATTTATATTCTCGTGTCATATTTTGTTTACATTTGATTAATAAAGTTTGTTTTTTTATATATCTTTTTGTTTCCCCAAAAGTTCTGACAAAAACAAGTGGCCTCCTGTCTTTCGTAAGTAAAAAAAATGAAAATCTTTATAGTAAAGACATCACAAATTAAAATTGTCAATATCGTTGATAGATAACCTTTAGTGCGCCATGCTTTTTGCCGTGGGCAAGACAACTCGTTTAAAAAAGATAGAGAGTGAAAAGGGGTAGCAGATCATGAATGGAGCTGGTAGGCGTGTATGCAGTAGTGCACATCCTTTTATTACATCAATAATCAAGCAATAAGAGAATCCACCAAGGAATCCAATTGACCATGATCATCTGGCTTGAGGAGTTCCTGGTATTCCTCAAAGATATCATCTAGCATAATATCATTGGGTAAAGAATTTGGACACGAGGAATCAAGGTCATAAACAAGACCATCAAATTCTTCACTATTGAAAGCCCATGCCTCTCCATCAATATTGCTAACAACTTTAAGAGCAGAGATGCCCCAATTAGCATTATCACCAATCTTTGCATGTCTAGATGATGACCCAATCATGCTTTGAATATTAACGTTGACATTCTTTGCAACAGAGGATGGAGAAACCCTCGTTGCCTTTGGGAGGTGAATCTTTATCTTCGTAGCAGTCTCTCCATTTTCACTACAGATGCCTTCACTGTCCAGCTCCCTTTGATTCCTTTTCCTTTTTTTGTTGGAGTTGGCGCCACTTCTCTTTCCAGCTGGTTGCCCCATGCATTTGGACTTGTTTCCTGCTCTGTTGTTCTTGACTCTTTTGCTGAGGTGAGAGTTCCAATAGTTCTTGATTTCATTGTCAGTCCGGCCTGGCAACCTTCCTGCAATGAGAGACCAACGGTTGCCAAGAAGAGAATGTAGCCGAATGATCAGGTCATCCTCATCAGGAGTGATGTTCCCTCTCTTGATATCGGGCCGAAGGTAGTTCATCCATCTTAGCCTGCAACTCTTGCCACATCTAAGTAGCCCTTCATTAATTCATACGAAAATGCAAACAACAAAATCAGAAACTCGACTTTCAAACAGTCTAGTCGTCCACACGTGTGCGGGTGAGATTTGCCCATCACGCACTAAATCAGAAACGTAACTGTATAAGAAAGAGAAAAGTACTTCACTTACCGGCTTTCTTAGGCAAAGATCTCCAATGACCTTCACCATGCGCCTGGATACAGTTAATGAGCAGCGTGTCTTCTCTAGTAGTCCATGGACCTCTTTGCAAACCAACTTTAGAGCAACATGGAGCTCTTCCCATTTCAACTCACTTGATTACACCCACCAAAAGGAGAGAGACACGCTAACAAGCAAGAAAATAAAAGATTCCACGAATTATGCTTCCCTTTTAAATCCACAAGACTAGGAACTTTCTTAGATTTTTTTCTTGACTTCAGGAACCAAATTAATTACGAGAAGAAATCTAGAGGGTGTTGTATTTTTAGTATAAATATATGTGTGTGTGTGTGTGTGTGTGTTTCACTGAGTGTGAGGTGGTAAGTGACAATAAGCTGAAAAAACTCTCTCATATATTTATCTGCCCTTCGCAGTCCATTATTTCTTATTCATGCATTTATCACAATGTTAGCTGGGGTCAACCATTTTGGGTGTGTACAGCTAGAAAAAATAAAACTTCGTATAGTATAAACTGAAATTAATACAGTAATGTCATAAATTTCCACAATGTAAGAATGGGACAAAATTACCTATTACCTAATATTGCCAACTAGGCAAGGGATGCCCTACAAGGTATAAAAATAACATGAGTCAATTAGGTTAACCTATAAGATTCATGAACCAAGTCATAAAATCAAAATAAACTCATAAAAAATAAATTAAAATAAATAATGAAGCCTAAACTTCCAATCAACCAAACGTTGAAGGATGACACATAAAAAAATTCAATTAAAAAAGGACAGAAGAAAATCAAGTTAACTAGGTTAACCCAACAAACTCATGACTTGGATTATGATATTGAGATAGCTCGATAAAAAATAAAAATAAATTATGAAGTTCAATCCTCATTAAATCAAGGGTTAAATGATGAAATTAAAAATAAAAAAATAAACCAAAGAAAAAAAAGAAAAAATAAATCATTGTTCTAGTGAACAATGTACATGAGTAGGGGAATAATAAAATGCATAATGCTGCAGCAGGATTAAATTTCTTACTTGTAAATAAATAATGCTCGAGCCAAGGAAAATTCTTTAACAATGCCATTAAACCCAACTCAGCGGGTCAAATTTGAAACTTCTGTACCATATTTCTTGTCGAACTTGAGCTTCAAATTAAATTGTATTGGAGTTGCCACAATGTGATTTGATCAACTTGGTAGGTTAAAAGAAAAACTTAGATGATTGTTTAAAACATAGTTTAATTTTAAAAATATTTTCAAGACGGCATTGTTTCTAAAAAAAATATTGAGATAACGATATATTGGATCAACCAGGATCAACCAAGGTCAACCTAGGTTAACACTCTAAACCTGTGACCTGGATCATAAACTTCATTGAGTTTAATAATTTTTTTTCATTTAAAATTTTTTATTTAATTATATAATAAAAAAATATACACTAGCAAAATCAAGCACTAACTCAATACCAAGATTGTTTTTAGACCACGACAACTCTATAAATAATAAATCAAGATAAAAATCTAATTTTTAATAATTATGCTTTTTCTAGAATTATTTTTATTATATAATATGGTATAAAAATAGATGCTCAAGAAACCGAGCACCAGCTCAATGCTGGTATATTTTTCTAAAATCACAATAAACCTATAAAAAGTAAATAAAAAAGATTCATGAAGCCCATAATAAATATGTTTTTTTTTCGGAACCATTTTTTTTTAACAATATTATAGGCCATTTCATATTTAATAATATGATAAAAAATAAACAATTGTAAAACTAAGCACCCAACTTAATGCCAAAGTGTTTTTCCGAGAACATGATAACCCTATTAAAAAACTCAAAATAATTAACAAAGTTAAATTTTTAATAAAACTAATGTTGAAATATGAAAAGTAAAAAAATATTAATGTTCCAATGAATATTAACATGAGGGGAAAGTTGTTAATTAATTAAGAAGAAGAGGTTTTATCTTTGTGTGGAAAAAAAAATCTATAAATTAAATTAAATAATACACAAACATGAACAGTAAAATGTAAGGAAAGTAATAATAATTTATCTCTTCAATTAGTTTTTGTTAATTAATTTTAAAAAATGGTTTTATCTTCATGTGGAAAAATTAATTTATCCATTAAATGAAATAATACACGCACATGAACGACAACATGTAAAGAGGGGAACAATAAAAAAATTAATAAAAAATAGTTCTGGTTAATTAATTAATAAAAATGGTTTTATCTTCGAGTGGAAAAACTATTCTATCCATTAAATTAAATAATACACACATAAACACATGAGTTGGAAATTAAAGCCTTTAGACATTGCATTAATATAGCTTGACAAAATTAACACTCAACCACTAGTACCATTAGAAAGATCTCGACTTGACTAATCCAACAATATCAATAAAGGTCACCAATGATAATCAGAGTAGGCTACACTTGACGACCAAAGATGTCAGGTGGCTCACTTGTCTTAGGAGGCAAGTGAAGCCCACTTAGGTCACTGTTTGTGATCTTTTTTAGTGTCGTTGGATTCATATTATCGAGATCTTTTTATTGGTATTGATAGTGTCGTAATCAGAGGTTCAGTAACATTTTTATGTCATTTTCGCTTTTTTCTTTCTTTTTTTCTCCTCTCTCCTCTCTCCTCTCCATTTAATTTTTATTTTTTTATGTTGCTATTCTGAATAGTGATAAGTTATAATTGTCAACTTTCCTAAGCATGACACATACAAACAGTGCTATTTCGCTAATTTTTTTAGATGTGCTATTCCGCTAATTTTTTTAAAAAAAGTTGCTAATAACCAAAAATAACCAGAATCTAGTTTATTCCTAGCAAAATAAATTTAGGCTATTTAACTTTTTTTTATTTGTTGCAAACTATTTTTAAGTCTTTTTTTAGTATTCTTTAGCTCATATAACATATATGCCTAGTATTCAGTATAACAATTATTGTTTTTTTTCTAATCATTATGCGTTATAATCATGCTTTAGTGGGCGATTGGAAGAAGGCGTGACAAAGTTAGTTATTTTTTATTAAGAGTTTGAAGAATTAATATACATCAACTTGATTAGAAATTAATTTATTTATGCATGTGATGGGTCAACATTTTTTGTTATTATGAAAAATAAATTTTAAACCTAAGTTCTTGTTTAGAATATCTAAAGGTAAGGTAATAACTCATTGATAGGTTGGTAGGGTTTCCATTCATACCCAACATCCCTAGGTTTAATATAATGTCAGGCCTAGATGATATGGATTTAGCTAGCTTCAAAGCCCAATGCCCTTGGGCGTGACTATGAGTTAAGCCCATACAAGCATATATTTGGTATGCTGCCAGACCCAACATCCTAGGCTTGGCTGTATGCCAATAGCAGACGGACACAAGTCTATCATATTGCCAGACACAATGCCCTTAGACTTAGCTATAAGTTAAGCTTAAATAGACATGAGATTAGCAAGGCTAGACCCACAGCCCTTAGGTTTGACACTGTTAGAGAATAATATAAATCATATCTTAGGATCTCACCTAATAGCTTAAGTTATTGAGTACGTAGAGATGGTTCTTTGACATGGTATTAGAGTCTTGATGACCAAGCGATCATGAGTTTAAATCTCATTATCTTTATTTATTTGATAAAAATTAAGCACAAGGTAATATAAGTCTGTGTAAGTTTCAATTCTAAAGGGCTGTAACTTGAAAGGTATGTTAAAGAATAATATAAATTATATTTTGGAACCTCACCTAATAGCTTAAGCTATTGGGTTGAGATTGTTCTTTGATAGACACCATACCGAGCCCAAGTGGGTATTGGTCTGGCCAGCTGCTAGACCCTACACTTTTGGGCTTGACTACGTGCCAAGTTTAATTGGGCATGAGTTTGGTGGCCAGACCTTATGCCCTTGGGCTCGACTAAGTGCCAAACACAAAGAGTTAAAGTTTTAGAGATATTCATCTTTTTACACCTGTATATGTATAAAATATCTTCCAATGACCTACTCTATTTTCATCTCATTAATATTTTTAAGTGATATTTACACCTTATTAATATTGTATAAGAAATATTTATCCCTCATTAATGTTATTAGGAAGAAATGACTCTCCAGCTCCACTCCAGCAAAACGATATGATTCAAAGGCTATATATACTCCATGAACCACCTACGAGCCAAGCCCAAGTGGGCATAGGTCTGGCGAGTTGCCAGCGTCTATGCCCGGGTACACACTAAACCTAATAAGGTGTGGGTCTGGTGAGTTTCCATACCTAACGACCTTAGGCATTGGCATCGAGCTGAGCCCAAATAGGTATGGGTATGATGAACTTCATGACCCAGTTACCAAGGGCTTGGCTACGCATCGAGCCTAATTAGGCATGAGTCTGGTGACCTTCCCAACCCATCAACCTTGAATTCGGCTCCATACCAAGCCCAATTGGGTATGGGTTTGGCACGCTGCCAGAGACACTGCCTTTGGACTCAAATACGTGCCGATCTCAAACAAACATGGATTCTGCTAGCTGCCAAACCTTGAGCCTCTGGTTCTGGTTGTGCGCCGAGCCTAATAAGATGCGAGTCTAGCAAGTTACCAAACCCAATACCTTTGGGCAATGGCACCGTGTTGAGCTTGCCAGTCAAATCCAAAGCCTTTAGGCAATGACCTAATTAGGGATGTGTTTGACGACCTTCTCAACCCATCGACCTTGAGCTTGTTTGTGTTCCAAGCCTAATTAGGCATGGAACTGGCAAGCTGCTATGTTCCAAGCCTAATTAGGCATAAAATACCATTTGAACCACTCAAGTAAATAATTTATAATTTTTATTATCTAGACACTAATACTTTTATATCCCAGAGCATTTGTCATACTAAAATAAGAACAAGCACTTTTGCTCTTGAAATTTAATACTCATTCTATTATTTATTGCAATCTTTTTTTTAAAAGTTACTTATTTTATCATCTGAGGGTTCATAAACCCCACTAAAAAAGATTGTTTTATAGGTGTTAGGCCTTTTATCACCAATCATTCACTTCTTAAGCTTTGGATAACGGAATATTGATATGAATATATGATTACCTATTGGTCAAACACCATAAAACCTCATTCTTAAAACATTCTGGATTTTGAAATATCATGGGCATGTATATTCAAAGGAAATCGTTCTTAGATGGAGGAGTTTTGAAAATTTGATAAACAAAAAGCCTTTTAACATAGCTTTAGCAGATAAATACATGACAAGAAGAGGAACTTCTATAAAATTTTCATTGCTAATTTGACCTGCATATCATGAAATCATTGAATGTTTTATTTGCTAAATTTTCATTCAAGTGAATTTCATGCTAGTTCGGGGTACTTGTTAAATTTTCTAGGAGGACCACTCTAAAGGAAGACCTCCCTCTTCACATGTATTTACACCTTATTTTACAACACTGTCAAGGGAAAAAAAACAAAACAGAAATATAAGATTCACCAGTGCTTCCAACTTTGGGGGGACCATTGTCCCTCTCAATAACTAACTATATGACCAGCCACACTTTTAAGATGATGAACCAGAGCTTGAAGGGCAGATGATAATGCATTAGAATGGTTGTTCAGGTCATTAGCCTATTCAATAAGCCGCCTGTGATTACTTTGGCAGAATAATTAATATACTCCACTTGCTATCTGTCTTCCTAGCTAGGAGATAAAAATAGAGCAAGTGGCTTAACGATTCTCACAACATATATATAAATGGGCAAGAGCACAAATAGAATTGAAGGAAACATTAATTTGAAGGATCTTGATTTTGCGCTCCCTTATTACCATGACTCTCCCTTAGCTGAGTGTGCAGTCGTCGTACTATTAAAATACTTGGGGGGAAAATGGGAAGAGCACCATGTTGCTCTAAGGTTGGTTTGCATAGAGGTCCATGGACTACTAGAGAAGACGCACTCCTCGTTAACTATATTCAGAAACACGGTGAAGGCCACTGGAGATCCTTGCCAAACAAAGCTGGTAAGTACTGAAGTAATTCTCTGGATCTTAATTCCCCAACTAGGTTAAACTCTTAATAGTTATGGACATCCAATGATCAATTAGAGAAATTCTTCTTGAAAGAAATTGAGAAAACTAAACTGATCGAGTTAATTTGTTGGTTTTTGTGTTCATGAAGGGCTGCTTAGATGTGGCAAGAGTTGTAGGCTGAGATGGCTTAACTATCTTCGGCCAGATATTAAGAGAGGGAACATTACCCCTGAAGAGGATGACCTGATCATCCGACTACATTCCCTTCTAGGCAATCGTTGGTCTCTCATTGCTGGAAGGTTGCCAGGCCGAACTGACAATGAAATCAAGAACTACTGGAACTCCCATCTCAGCAAGAGACTCCAGGTTAGAAGCAATAAGAACGGGTCAAAATGCATGAAGGAATCAGCTGACCGAAAGAGAAATGTCACCAAGCTCAACAACAAAAAGAAGCAGAAGAAGGACGATGAGGACACTGCTACAAGGACCAAGATTCATGCCCCGAAGGCAATAAGGGTTTCTCCATCCTCAGTGAATATCAGGACTAATAATAGCATGGCTGGGTCATCTAGTCATGCAGGAGGAGTTGGTGATCACGATGACAATTGGTTCATCTCTGATCTTGAAGTTGATAAGAATATCAATGGGGATCTGGCTTGGGCTTCCAATCGCTGTCTTGACGATCCTGTCCATGATGATCTCTCAGGCCAAAATCACTCACCGTCCAATATTGATTACATCCTAGAAGAAATGTTTGGGGAATATCAGCAGCTCTTGAATACAGAGAATCATGCTCAATTATTAGACTCATTTGTGGACTCGCTGTTGGCTTGAATAAATGTTGTAATAAATTGCTGTACGTATTGCGACACTTTGTCTGGCTAATTTAGGATTTCAGGTGCATTATTACATCTTCTTGAAATAAATTATATATTATAGCCATCCTCTTTTTTCTTTTTCTTTTTTCCCAGTGTGCTTAGTGAGAGATTGTGTGGAAGTCAGGTCTCCTTTTTTAATGAATATGACGTTCCTCCATGCGCTCGATCTTACCCAGTAAATACTTCTCAATTAGAGAAATATTTTAAGATTAATAAAAACTCATTTTAATAATATAAACATAGATGATTACTTACTACTTTGTCAATTCATCCGATCATACTAAATATTTTAGTTGATCATATCATATATAGTAAAATTAATGCTAAAATAAAATTGATTGATCTATGAGAACGCAAATTAATTAAGATAACAAATTAAGCAAGATGATGAAGGATAGGTGTAATTAGAGAATCGATTATATACGTAATCCTGATAGATTGAAAAGAAATAGACTACAAGAGCAAGAGAACAACGTTCTTTCTTCTTCTTTCTTCTCTCGTTTTCGAATGATCATATCTTTTTCATTGCCCATAAAGCAATCAAAAGGAATACTCCCTTTAAATTGCTTATGTTTTTTTTAACACACCCGATATTCTAAAAGTTTGTTTGTTTTTACGTTTTAAGAATAATTTTTTAAAGATAATAAATTTTTTTAAATTAAATTGTTTTGATTTTTTTGTATTATTTTAATGGATTGATGTTAAGAATAATTTTTTAAAAATAAAAAAGTAATTTTTTCAAATAACATTTTTACACCCTATAGCTACTGTGTCTATATGATGAATGGACTGGCTGATGGAACTCAGTAAGTCTTCGTTAATTGTTGAAGCTTCAAGCTTTGCCTGCTGAAGTGCATGATTGTATTTTATGGTACCCTTGGTTAATTATATTATAATAAATAAATAAATGCTTGTCGGTTAACAAAAGAAAGTAATAATCTATTAATATTGACAGGAGCCACCGACAGCAGTATGAATTGCAACGCTTTAATTCTTGCCATTTAATGAGTGATTTCTTCTGTCCAATTAATTAATTAATTAATAGACTATTTAATGTAGCTAATAATGACAAGAAGTATTCTGATTTGTAATCTCGATCTGTGTTATTAATATTTGCGGAATAAGATGTGACGAAATCTTTTTTATTATTTTTTAAATATGTGTTCTGAGTATAATATATAAGATGATGACAATTATGGGACCTCTTGCACCATTTATCTATATTTAAATCAATAATCACGTATTAAGTGGACCATCTTCTGAAAATTTGGTGGAATCAAATTTCTTGTTTGACCATTTAAAACACAAATTAAACTGCATGCATGCCGTCTTGAATTCATTTTCGCATTTTTTTTTTCTCTGTTTTCGAAATGTTTGAATTTAAATAATCATAAGGAACTCTGTGGGCCTCGCGCTGTTGAAAAGTTTTTTTATAAAAATTTGATTTTTTTTATTTTAAATTATGTTTTAGTATTTTTAAATAGTTTTGGTGTGTTAATATTAAAAATAATATTAAAAAATAATTATTATTCCAGGTCCGTATGCTGTAGACCTTTAGTTTGGATAAAGACATGCTCTAGACGGCTGAATCAATCTAAATCTGGATAAATTAAATACGTTTTAAATTTTGATTTTTTTAAAATGAAAGGAATAAAGGGATCTCTATTATTACATTTTTATTTTTCTATCTTGAAAACTTTTTCTAAATATCATTACAATTTCATTGTATAAATTAATTATCGGTTGAGATTTGAATACGGGGTAAATTTTTATTTTATCTTACTATTTTATTTTTAAATTTAAATTGAAAATTTGCTTTATTATTTGATATTATAGATTCGATCTTCATATCGTAATTCTTTTAATACACCTGAAAGCGTATCTTTAAGTTTTTTTTTAAGAAATTAAACTTGGATTCCATTAACTCGCAAACTAACTTTAAAATATGTTTTTCCATCAAATAAAAAAAAATTTCGATACATGAGAGTTTATTTGAACACACGTTAAAATTTATTAAAGAAAAAAACAAATAAATTAACCAGTACTTAAAATAATGTAGATTGCTTGGCCTTTTCTCACCGGGTATTGCTTTCTACCCATGACAGTTGTGATTCTTTTAGTGTAGTTGTGATTATTTTTAAAAAAAAATTAAAAATATTTTAAAAATATAAAAACAAACAAGTACTTGTTTTAAGATATTCTTTAATGAAATTATGATAATATTTGTCTGTTTGTGAATTAAACTAATTATTATTCTGTTTCCATCGTAAGGTTAAATAAAATATTATTGTGTGAATATCATATTATTATCACGACACCCCGGAGGGATATTATTTTACAACACTGGTGGTGTTGTAAAACAAATAAATTAAACTAGTGTCATTTGTTTTCTACATCTTTCTCTCTTTTTTTTCAGAAAAATAAAAATAAAAATAAAAGAGATTCTTGTTTTTAACCTTTGTTTTTGTATCTGTCTATTTAACTGTGAATGGTGGCGAACACGTGAGGTTAAATTCTTGTTATTTTTAGCTTGTTCAGAAACGTGATTGCTTTTGATTTTTTTTTATATAAAATTATTTTTTTATATTCTTACATTATTTTAATATACTGATATTAAAAAAAACTCTTAAATGTATAAAAACATATTTAAATATATTTTAGAATAAAAAAAACATTTTTACAAACAACCGTTAGATTCATCCTGCCTCCAATGTCCTTCAAAGTTATTCGAGAGTAGCTTATCCGACAACGGGGGAGGGGGGAAAGGATGTCAAGTCCGAGGTCAAACTAATTAGGTAAGAAAATGGTGCGAGCAATTACCTGTCTTTATCGCCGTAAGAAGAAAAACAACAGAAAAAA
>Ga0325410_1007013_pt1 | contig 12342 bp, 6 predicted proteins | sample PopdelMetagenome_16_FD_206182 | JGI IMG/M metagenome (GOLD analysis project Ga0325410, IMG submission 206182) | Populus deltoides microbial communities from Bellville, Georgia, United States - Xylem-PdIQD-R3 | ecosystem: Host-associated > Plants > Phyllosphere > Stem > Wood/Secondary xylem... | reverse complement strand
TATAGGTCGACAGAGCTCCTAAAGCACCACTCCTAAGTGAGTGCTACGATTTTACTAGTGGAAAATGCACTCCTTTTCGTAGATGACGATAAGCTCTAAGAAATATTCTATACCGACTGCACTACCTATACCGACTGCACTACCTTTGCGTGCATCATCGATGACAAGATCAGCAAGAAATTATTCCAACATTTGAGCAATAATTTTAACATCTAGCTTTCCATTTGGCAAGGATCGAGCATTTAATTCATAGAGCTCATGATTTGGACGATTGATCTCGTCTCACGGATCACTAAATTAACAGTTGAAGAGGTGCATGATTAACCAACAATCCGAAGTGCAAATGTTTTGAACAAATGGTCATATAATTATAAATTGGGGAGAAGCTAGCTGCGCTAGCTAGCTTCTTCTCTGTGATGATATCCTAGTCAATTGCCATTAAACCCTCGTTGTTGTCAAAGGATGGAAAGCAAGAGTGCTAGCTAGTAGGGGTTCATTTTTAGCACCATTGGGCCAAAACGAGTAGTGAGATTAGCTTTGATATCACTGAAAAATGTTGGGTTGAAGTTATTTTGGGATCATTGACCTACAGCAAAAACTACAATATATATATGGTATTGCCCCATTTGCTTTACTGATGTGAATCATCATAATAATGATATGCTTTAGAAGAAAAGGAAAAAAAAAAAGAGCACCCATTAGTCATATTTCAACTCAAAACTTGTTGAGTTTTATCCCACGTTGGTTGTGGGAATTATTGAGGGCTGGTGAAAGGTTTGTGAGTGAGTGTAAAGGAAATCCCCACCTTACAAGTTAGCTTTTGAAGCGGAGATAGGCTCAAGAACACCGAACAATTGGCAACTGAGCTGATTTGCCGACAAGTTTGGACCCTACAATCAAGGCGAGTAATGGATTATCGCAGCTCCGACTCTTTTTTCAGGGGAAAATAGGCTCGAGACCACCTAACAAAACTTTCTTTACATTTTTTTTTTCAATCTAGCATGACTTGCCCAACCAAGTTACAGCAGAAAACAAGGGGGAAAAATGATACGAACTTTGAACTTTAGGATCACCAAAACAATTCACGAAGCATTGATGAACTCTTCCACTACTGGTCTCCCGACTACCAGGAAGCACTCTAATAACATTACTCTGTGAATTTATGCTATAAGATATTGATGAAAAGATTAATCATATTGCAAAGAATTGTATCTAATTGGCCAGGGATATACCGACGTGCACAGAGGAGATTGACCCCACCACGAAAGAATGAGAGTTAAAATAATTTAATTAAGGGAAATGTTTTCAAAATGATGGAATGTTCCTGAAGAACAACTTCCACTATCTTGGAGATCAAAATAAATAAATAAATAATCACTCTAGTTGAAGATGATCTAATTACAAATCATCATGGCTTAACCTCCCAAATCTCTATCCAGATGAGTCTCTGCAGTTTTTTTAGGGCTGAAAGGAAAGGTGATGTGAATTAATCACTAAATTATATGTAATATTAATAAAAAAAATAAAAAAAAAATACACAATCCAAATCAAAGGTTCATGCATGTGCATAAAAGCTGGTGGCCTTTAGTACTGGCTACTATGAGCTGGTCATTGCAGTGTCACCGCAACATTATATTGCTCACAAGCTGTTCATGTGAGCTTAGGGATTTTAGATTGAGCAATGCACAATTCCACAGTACTACTATTGTACTTCATGGCAGCAAAAATACCAAGCCTCTGGCAATGTTCCACCATCTCTTTGTGGTATATAAAAGTGAATGGACGAAAAACAACATTAAAAGATAGCAGGCCAAAGAAAGGTAGAATTGTGGCTGAAAATGGTTGACAACATGAGAACTCTAACTCTTATTTTATTGCTTAATATATATTTCTTTTTAATGGATAATAATAAAAATGGATGATAATAATAAATATAACCTCGTCTAGCTAGAATTAACTCTCGAGCTATGAGCTTTTGTTTATTAAGTTGTTTATCTAGTATGACTCTCGAGCTTCACTCTCTCTCACTGATTAATAAATAAATATGCAAGACTTTTTGCATAATCTACTGGCAAGATGCATAGCTGGATGTTCTGTATTTCACGGACCCGCCTGAATTAAAAATCACCATATGAACACTAAGGTAAATGCTTCCATAAGAAAATGCAGTGACTTAGGACAACCTCAATCTTATCAATCAATCAAGACTGATTCTAAAATATATGAATAAATAAATATATATCAACCAATGCACAAAAGTTACTTTCAACCGTGTTGGGAGTGAGGTTGTTTTTTTAGAAAATAAATAAATAAATATATACAATTTTTAAATGTGTTTTATTTTAAAAAAAATTAGAATTATAAATTCAAAAGGCTATACAATGCATCTAACTAAATACATCAAGAACTATTTGTGCCAATAAATACAAAAAATAAAATGCTAACGTGTCTATTCAATTCGTCTCGCTGTAAGATGAATAATTTCTTTTAATGCAAAAAATTAATGTGTAGGTATTACTAACGTTTTTTTTTATATTGAGTAAAAAATATAATCGTAAATTAAAAAGTTAATACTTACATATAATAAAATATAGTAAAAATTATATGTATTAATAAAAACATGTATGATCTCAAGCTAGTTTTTAATGGAGTAGAATAATGGAATAATATTGCAATTGCTATAGTGAACACACCATTTACTTAGTTTTTCTATAATAATTTCTCAAAAAAAATTGTAAAGAAAAATAATTACAAAAAAATAAAGATAAGAACAAAAACAATTGTATAAGGAGACCAAGGGTAGAATTATAAACATTCAAAGTGTAAAAAATAAAAAAAATATTTTAAAAAAAATTATAAAGAAAAAAAAGGAAAAAATAAAAAAATAATGATAAATAGGTCGAGTGTAAAATGATAAAAATATCAAATATAAAAAAAACTTTTTTTTCTTAATAAAAAAACAAAAAAATATAATTTTTCCATGTTACAGTAAAAAAAATTAACAAAATTTATAATTATACCACTTCTACAGAAAAATTAGTTTTAATTCATCTCCTGATACAGGACTCTGAGCAGTAATTAAATAGCAATTTCTTGATTTCAAGTTGGCATCTGGGTTGGACGGGAAACAGCTTCAAAATTGTTGTGCAAAATCTATCCACGTTTCCAAATCGTTATTCACAAGCTTCGAAAGCAAGTCAAAACGCAGTGATGCATTAAGCTTTTTGAATTTAAGCAGGAGACTTCGACGATGCCTCTTGTCAAGTTGGGAATTGATGGCCTTGACAATCTACCACTACTGTCACCCTGCAGACGAGGGCCATGGAATGAGGAAACTGCATTTCAGAATTGTGTTTTCAAATGGAAGAATTCTGGTTTCTCAAAGACTGTTTCTTGCACACTATCATGATTCTATCTCTAGCCTCTATGAAAACTATATCGCTTGTGATAATGCCCACAATATTGATATCCATTGTTTATTCGCAATATAATATATTTGTGATTCCGTAAGAGTTCTTCGTTATGATCATTCAAATAAATCCATTCCTTCCAAAATGCAAGCCAATACCATATGCTAGCTAGCCGTCGCAGGCATTGGTTTTTACCTAATTCATCACTGTACATCAAAAGTGGGAGACTATGACGTTAATGGTTTTAATAAAAAGCGTGGTATAACTTGGATCGACTCCATAATGAAGAAAAATATTTCTTCATTATCGTCATTGAGATTTAAATCTCACAGGAAAATAAGAGAAATAATTTTTCTGATAGATATTGTAAGATGATTTGCCTTTGATTGGACTGAAAGGTCCAGCACTATAACACTGGATTGTATAGCAAAGATAAACTATAGGACCTGCCTTTGATTGGACTTAAAGACAAGTACCAACCATACCATTTTTCTTCCATAACTTTGGTATGCTTTTTTGAATTTAAGGTGAATAGTGGAAGAGTTTGGTTTGATTTTTTTTATTGCGTATGTTCCTTGAGTTGGGAAAATATCAGAATATATGTTTGAATTATCACCTTAAAGAACATGAAAGAGATTCCTGAAATTGAAGTTGTTGGTTCGTATCAATGTCGAAGGGTCAACATGACTCAAGAGAAGGGGACATCTAAGGCTATTCCCAAATCATTAGACGAGTTGAAGAAAGAAATATGGCCATATAAATGGGGTTTATAACTCAAAGTAGCCTAAGCTTCATGGCTAAACAAGAAATCCAGTACAAGCTTTCTGATCATGTTGAAATGGCTGCCTTGGATGTGTGCCTGCATCACTGTGGATGGAAGGGCCACACACAGAGAAAACAGCAGCACATCAGGTGGCTTGTCACAAAATAGTGTGTTTTGAATTGACTCCATTATAGTTTTCAAAAATGAGATTTTCCATGGTGCACACTGCACGTTCTTTATAATTTAAAATTGAAGTAAAGGAGTGCAAGCCAAGTGGGCTGGGCTAGAATCATGGGACACATGACTGATCAACCATGGAAATGACTACCTATGGAGCTCATGGCTGATGGCAAGCTCATTTATGTTCTTTCTGGGCATGGGTATAGTCTTCACGTGACAGGCCAATACCTGCAGTACTTTTCCTATTGATTATCATGTGATGATGTGAAAGCTTTCAGTTCTTCTCAAATATTGTAATAAGTGGCATCTTTTGCAATGGTGGGTTCGATTTCAGCCTATGAAAGGTGGGAAAATTCTGATACAGAACCTAGCTAGCTAGTTCTTCCATGGCGCTGGAGCTCACTTGCAAGAGACAACTTGATGATAGAGGGACTTGTAGAGCAAGCCTATAGCCAACATGGGATTTTTTTTGTGGCAAATTAATGGGTGCTGAGCCATTTTGGGCATTAACTTTGCCCACTTAAACCAGCCCCATATGTTCCCAACACAACCACCCTTCACTTGCAGGCAATAACCTTGGATACTCTAGAAATTCACTTTAATAGAAGATGATCCCACCATCAATGAAATTAATGTTGTTTTCTCCATAAAAAAATGGAGAAGAGTGTGGAATTGTGGATTCACTGTCATGCCAAGCTTTGAACATTATTTTTATGATATGCATCGAGGAATTTACAGGTTTGATGAAATACTAATGTTGGGGGGCTACTTTTTTATGGCCTTGAGACTTGAGAGCATGCATGCAGTGTGATATTGGAGGGCCATATGCCGAGAACTCTGCAACTCGTCAGGTGGCCTGTCTCCCAGTAATGTTTTCTGAGCTGACTGCACCAGAAAGATTGAACTAGCTGGAGACTTCATACACTGTAATGAATCATAACTCGACTGTTGAAGATTCTATTCCATGACGCACCTAGTTTTCAATTACACAGTCTATGATTTGAATATAGTTCTTTTCCTCAATTTTAATTTTCTTCATCTAGAGAATTCTAGGTTATACAAGACACTCTAAGGCAATGCATCATGAAAAGAAAAATTATAACTTGTTAGTATTTATTTTTATGAGGAGGAGGAGGATACGAGCCCTGGGAAAGCAAAAAACTAGCACAACCTAGGAGCCAAATCCAAGGGAATGGAAGCCCATGAAACTTGTCGTAAAAGAAGAATATTAGATCACCTATCAATAACAAATTAGGGTTTTAAGAACATCCAATAATTGTCATGAAAAAAAAAAGAGATGACTAATTTTGGTCGCTTAGATCCATTTTGGAGCCATTCTGTGGCGTAATCCCATGAAACAAAGATCACTTGTTTCCACAGCTGCAACCACCATTACCAGCAGCCATAACAGGAGAAAGAATTGGAAATTCTGCTTCCTTGTCTACAATATCTTCTTTGGTTGAATCTCATGACAAACAACCTTCTCCACCATACTTGTTATGAGAAACTGCAGCCATTACACGATTTGTTAGAACTTCTACAGCTTCAAAGGCAGAAAGATTTTATAAAAGAAGAGAACACATATTGTTATTTCTCCCCAAGACATGAAGCTGTTGGCCGGGAGGAGTAATATAAAATTATTTTTAGAGAATCACTCACGAATTAAGTTTTTTTAGCAATGATAGTATTTTGACATGATATTATAGGTTTAATATTGAAGCATTAAGAGAATGAGTTTAATAAATTACACTTAACAACGATTTTTTATAATTAGATTTTTTATTTTTTAAATAATAATTCAGTTCATTGGTTAAATTAAATAAATAAGTCAACCAATTAAAAAATGATCAACTGGTTCAGTTAGTAGAACACAATTTTTATTTAAATTATGATTTTTTTGTATTAGTTTAATTCTTTAATTGTATGTGATGCATATAAATTAAAAACTTGTAATTCATCATTATTAAGCAGCACACAAAGAGAGATAATAACTAAGAGAGTTTAGCAAGAAACACTTAGGCTGCGTTTGTTTTCTGGAAAGTGGTTTTAGAAAAACCATTTTCCAAACGTTCCTGTGTTTGTTTGTTATTAGAAAAGTTGGTCAACAGAAAACACTTTCCAATCAAAGAAAAATTTGACTTAATTTCTAGAAAAGTGTTTTTCTTATTTTGGACGGAAAACACTTTTCAGAAGTTGTGAAAAATTTAGAAATGTCATATTATTTGCTGATTATATCAAATTTGGTCCTCAAACTTTTGATTGCTATATACATTGTTTTGAATATTTTTTTTTAATTTCATCTCTTAGAATTTAATTTTTATATTAATTTTGGTCCTCGTTTTTATAATTATTATTTGCTTTTCCCTTATCATTTTTTAATTGAAATTTTTTTATCTATCAAATTTGATCCTCATTCTTTTGATTGTTACTTATTTTATTTGAAATAATTTATAAAATATTAATTATTATTATTTTAATTTCTTCATCTTTCAATTTTTTAGATTTGATCTCTATTATTTTGATTATTATTTATTTTATTTGAAATAATTTATGAAATTTTTTTTTCAATTTCATTCCTATTCAACCTTTTAATTTCTAAGATTTGTTCCTCATTATTTTAATAAACTTGAAAAAAATAAAATATTAATAAGTTATTTTCCAGCTCATTTTCCATGACATAACCAAACATTGGAAATTGTTTTCCAACTTATTTTCCAACTTATTTTCCATTACACTACCAAATATCAGAAAATAATTCACTTTTTTGGAATTCACTTTCCAAAAGGAAACTACTTTCCAACAAACAAACGAGGTCTTAATAAAAATATGTTTTCCTCTCAATCTTCTTATTATTATTGAGTTTTTGACTTTACATTACTTTTTTTTTATCTTATATCACATCTATCTTTCTTCTAACAAGTAGTATCAAAGCTTAAATTTGATTATTTAATATGGTCAATACAAACTTCTCACTTCAATATCCTAGGTTGATAAAAAACAATTATGAAACTTGGTGTATTCGAGTAAAAGCTTAGTTAGGTTCCCTAGACATATGGGAGACGGTTGAAAAAGGCTTTGAGAAGCCTATAGATGGAACAATGTTGACTTTAGTCCAAAAAGAGGCCGTGCAAAAAGCACGAAGGAATGATCAACATGCACTAACAATTATCCACCAATGTTTGGATGATGCCACTTTTAAAATAGTGGCCAACGCAACCACCGTTAGGTAAAAATAAAAAGTTTTGCAAGAATCAAACTAAGGAACTAACAATGTGAGAAAAGTATGTTTACAAAAGCTATATGGTGACTTTGAAAAGTTACATGTACTTAAATCAGAGAATGTTTCAGAATACTTTGCTAGTATATTGGCCATATTTAATCAAATAAATAGATATGAAAAGAAGATTGAAGAGACACATATGGTAGAGAATATCTTACGCTAACTGCAAAAGAAGTTTCATTATATGATGGTCACAATAAAGGAGTTACAAAATATGAATGTTCTTTCAATACAAACTCTCATGGGAAAATTACAGGCTCATGAGGAAAGAGTCAATGAGATTCAATAAGAAGTGGGTGCACAAATATTTTTTTCAATGCAAGATAGTTTTGGATATTTGTAAAGGGTTGGGGACGTGGACAAAGTAAAGGAGAAAGAGGAAGAGACAGATTTAAAAGAGGAGGTCGTGACAACTTTAACAAGTCAAACATTTAACTGCATGAAGCAAATCGGTCAACTAGTTACACTAACAATGGCAATTTGAAATCCAGGTTTGACAAATCAAAAGTTAAATGTTATAATTGTCAAAAGGTAGGTCATTATATTAGAGGTAGCTGAAGTCTAATCAAAAGGGTTGGGAGAATGAAAATCTAGTAATAGAAAAGGAGAAGGAAGCCATCCTATTACCAGTATATGATGAGAGAATTCAAGACAGAGAACATGTAATATCTAGATAATAGAGCCAGTAACGATATGTGTGGAGACAAAGACAAGTTCATGGAGCTTGATGAAACAATTAGAGGTAGTGTCACCTTTACGAATCATCCAAAGGTTGTCATCAAAGGAAAATATGCAATTTTGATTAAATTAAAAGATGAAAGTCATCAATTTATTAGTGATGTCTATTATATACCAACGGTGAAAAGTAACATATTGAGCTTAGAACAATTGTTGGAGAAGGGGTATGATATTAAGATGAAAAATTATACGACATTACTTGACACTAAAAAAGCTATGATTGCAAAGGTAACCATTATAAAAAAAATATATAATATTCTTGCTAAACATATAGATGGATATGACTAAATGTCTAAATACATATGTGAAGAATAAGACTTGGCTTTGACATATGAGACTTTGACATGTAAACTTTCATAGTTTGAAGATTATGACATAAAAAAGATGTTAAATGGTCTACCATCCATTATACATCTAATCCATTTGTGTGAAGAATGTTTAGTCGGGAAGCAATATCAAGCTTTTCAAAAAAGTTTACATCAAGAGCAAGTCAATCTCTACAAGAAATACGTGTCGATGTTCGTGGTCCTATTAAGCCATGTTTATTTGGTAAACATCTGTATTTTCTATTTTTCATTGATGATTATAGTAGAAAAACTTGGGTGTATTTCTTAAAAGAAAAGTATAATGTGTTTAATTGTTTTAAGAAGTTTAAAGCATTAGTTGAAAAAAAAAATTAGTTATTTTATAAAATCACTTAGGACAAATTTTAAACGATGAACCAAAGTTTGTATGTCACTATTTGTAATAATTTTGATCAGATGAATGTTAAAGAGACGAGTTTTTGAAAGACTTTAAATTTTCTTCATGGTCAACACTATGTCAGAATTGTCTTTTTTTCTAGGCAATCTCTACAATTAATTTTAAGGTAACTTTTAAAATAAAATTATACAACTTTCTGGTTTAAAAGTACACAATTCTATTTCAAGTAGAGTTTTAATATACACAACTTTCCATCCACACCTTGACAGAATCAAATCTTAAAATTCCTATACTATCCCCAACAATCAACCTAACAAATAAGAATACAACAAGGTTAGTTTAGTCAAATTTTATAGGCAACAAAACTCGTGACTAACAGATAAAATAAGTCAAATGTCCTCCATGTTGACATTTAGGCCACACATTTATGTTGTTATTTGTATTTTGATAATAACAATAATATGAAAATTGAATTAATAATATGTTTGGTTAAGATTAAGTTTTAAATAGGTTTATATGAATGTCATGTCAACAAGCATGGCGGGTTTTATGAAGAAATCAAGAAAAGATCCAAAAAGAAAGCATATTTAAGACTTATAATTAAGTGTTCATTTTAATATTTCATGTAAATCCATGTATCTCAAGTTGATAACACAAATTAAAATGAATGTGCATATATTTATTGTGCATACACTTTTAATGATTAATTAAAAACTTGATAGACAGTTCTAAGAATTCAACTAGATATAAACTGATAAATTTAAAATTCTGCATGAACGAGTTGACCATTTATTCATTAGTCATGAACAACAAGGAATTCTGTAGGAACTAGTCAACCGATTGGTTTGACCAATTTAAACCAATCAACTATTTCAGTTGTCAGTGGGACTGTAATGGCTATAAACAACTAATTTTTGCTAAAAACATATACATAGCTTCTTTAATTTTAAAATCAATGAGAGAAATCTGAACCTACAACATACACAAGATATTTTAAGAGCAAAACAACGTCTAAATTATAAATAATTGATTATACTTTAATTGGTGTTGTTAAACCTTCATATTATAGCACAATAGTATTTTATCACATTCTCACTACACTTAAACACCTTTAAGTTTTTTAAGTGCTATCTTGTGAGATATAGATATATTATAACTTTGAATTGTGTTATCCATTTTATATAGATAGTTATCTATGACAACATCATCCATATTTGTAAACTTTTAAGAGATAGGTATAAACTCTTGGCACTGGTGATGTAATTTCACAAAGAAAAAAACCTTGAAGAAGATATATCTTCAAATGGAAGAAAAATATTTAAGAGAAAATATATTCAAGTGGAAGAAAAATCTTGAAGATAAAATATCTTCGAGTGATGTAAGAATCTTGATGTGGATTCATTAAGTGGATATCATACGCATGAACTCTGACTAGTGAAGGAATACAATACTAAAAAATGACTTGGTATTTGAGGTATGGATATAGACTTACCGAACCACATTAAAAATTGAGTTTGCAAATTCTCTTCCTTGCCTATTTATCTTAAATTCTTTAATTATATTATTAGTTATTGTGCTTATTTGAATTAATTTATATTATTTTATCAATATTAGTAATACATTTAATTTACCATCATATTAGGTGTTATAAATGACTTAATCCTATAACAACACCCCTCAAATCTTGACTTGGTGATGAATTAGTTTCTTTCCATCAGATCATTTTGACTTTAAATTTATGAGAAAAAAAATACCGCAAGGAATTATTGAGAAAATGTATTAATCTCTGAGTGACTTTGAACAATAACAATAATAATAAATGGTATTTTTTTTTAAAAAAATATAGTATTGGCATCTAAAAAAACAATGTAAGAATTTCCTCTCTATTTTTATGTATTATAAGTTGATTACTATTGTTTCAACATGATAACATGCGTATCGAGTACCTAGTTCAAATAAGGTTTCATGTTAAGCAAGTTAAGAGTTCACCTACTCAAATTCGATCAATCTAATGGTTTAATTTATAATTGACTAATCTGTTCAAAATATATGTAAGGTCCAATTTGATTTTTTTTTCATTTTAAAATAATATTTTTTTTTATTTGACTCAGATCAACTTAGATTGACATGCCGAACCTATGACCCGAGCCTTAGACTTACGAGTTATAGGTCATGCCATGTTTTATAATAAACTTGAAACTTCTATAGTATGAAAATTAGATTATTGACCCGTGTTACATTGCAGGTCAAATCCATTTGTTTAATATAAAAAAATATTTAGGTGTTGCTAACATATTTTACAGTAGAAGAAAATTTAAACTATATAGGGGTTGATTTAATGTGACTCGGTTAACTTGAAGGGTCCAAAGATAACAGATAGTACAGTAAAGGCAGAGGCAGAGATAAAGACAGAGACGCCCATTTTCATGTTTTCTCTTTTTAGGCACGTTTTAAGGTTCTCTTTTATCCAGGTCCTTTACTGTGCAAAACCCATTTGACCTATTTTTTCTTCTTTGCATTTTAAAGGGTTTAAATTTTAGGGTTTCGGGTCACAATTTTGAAGTCAAAGTTAGAGCAAGGGAGACAAGTTTTCAGGCGGGTCTAATTTTGTTAGGCCATGTTTGTTTCCTGGAATTCACTTTCCGGGAAACCACTCTCCAAACTTTCCTGTGTTTGTTTGCCATTAGAAAAGTTGGTCAATGGAAAACACTTTTCGGTCAACGGAGAACACTTTCCAGTCAACGAAAAACACTTTCCGGTCAACGAAAAACACTTTCGAGTCAAAGAAAAATTTGGTTTAGTTTCCAGGAAAGTGTTTTCCCTTTGGCTGTGTTTGTTTTCCGGAAAGTGGTTTCCGGAAAACCACTTTCCAAACTTTCCTGTGTTTGTTTGTCATTAGAAAAGTTGGTCAACGGAAAACACTTTCCAGTCAAAGGAAAATTTGGCTTGGTTTTCAGGAAAGTGTTTTCCTGGAAAATTTGGGCGGAAAACACTTTCCGAAAGTTGTAAAAAATTTAGAAATATCATTATTTGCTGATTATATTAAATTTGATCCTCAAACTTTTGATTGCTATATATAATTTGTTTTGTATATTTACTTTTCAATTCCATCTCTTAAAATTTAATTTTTATATTAATTTTAGTTCTTATTTTTATAATTGCTATTTGCTTTTTCCTTATCATTTTTTTATTGAAATTTTTTATCTATCAAATTTGGTCCTTATTCTTTTGATTGTTACTTATTTTATTTGAAATAATTTATGAAATGT
>Ga0325410_1007012_pt1 | contig 12343 bp, 6 predicted proteins | sample PopdelMetagenome_16_FD_206182 | JGI IMG/M metagenome (GOLD analysis project Ga0325410, IMG submission 206182) | Populus deltoides microbial communities from Bellville, Georgia, United States - Xylem-PdIQD-R3 | ecosystem: Host-associated > Plants > Phyllosphere > Stem > Wood/Secondary xylem... | reverse complement strand
TTTCTTTCACTTAGTACACATCATCTGTTGGTTCTCTTTTCAAGCATTGATTTTTTCTCGGTTCAATATCCACAGGGAGAAGTTTAGTGCCTGCAGGCCAAGTTTTGTTCAACTCATGGATAAAGAAGACCACAAGGAAGCTGCACACGTTAATTACAGCTCAACTTCAGGCACAGCATGGGACAGATTTCAGACGTTATTACAAACTACTAGATGACGGTAGAGAGTATCAGGCAGTGGTGGTTAATTGTTAAACTTCATTGGAAGAGAGATTGACAGATGGAAGCAGAGTTCATCTTTGAAAGTCATTAGTTTCTGTAACTTTTACAAGCTTTTCACGTTGTTTTGTCTCAGGACAAACTCCCAAGTAATATCATCAATCAAGTTTTTTACATAAATTCATCAAAATTCCTCTGTTGAGGAAAATACATTTTAACGACATCGTTTTTATTTATTTGCAATCCTTTTTACCATAGCACTAGCAATGATGCTTGTCCCTCCCTCCATTGTCCCCTTCAAACCCCCCTACCAGTTTCCCAAACTTGAGCCCGAGACGAGAATTCAATCATTTTCACTTTCCATTTCCATACTAACCTAAAATGAATTTGATTTCCCCATGGAAGTTAAGATTTCCTCCGATTTCAATTTCGCCAAGCACTACCTTCTCCTACTGCAAGACTTCGCTCACAAACCAAACCTTCCCCTTCCCATAAACTCCTCACAAACCAAACCCCCAAGAAGAAAAACTCCAAGCCTGAGCCAGTCCGTAAACCAACCATAATTGAAGAAGTGTCAGGAGACGATGAAGACAGAGAAGAAGGAGAAGAACAGCTTCTCTTTGATGATTTTGAAGATGGTAGCTTAACTCCTAAAAAAATGTCACAGAACCTGCAAGATCCAGAGAAGCAACAAGAAAGAAAGCGAGAATGGAGAACAATTTCATTTTATACCCTGACAATATCGTCCTTGAAAGAGAAAAAGAACCTTATAATTATAAACGTTACTTGAAAAACTTGTTAACAAACTTAATCAAGACCACAATGAGGTTTTTTTACAACCTAATATAACACATTCCTTATTTTCAACATTCCTTATTTTCAAAGACAAAATTTTTGATATAACATAATTGTAGTCAAAGTTCGAGTTTTTTGCCCATAACTATTAAGTTTTGACAAAAATTCATCATCTGTAATATTGATTGAGTCGATCCTCACAATGAAGTACCTTTAACCTTATAAAAAAAAGAATGGCTGTGGCCATGTTGGGGATCTACACTAAAAAGGTCAAATAATAAGAACAATTGTTTTTGTCTCAACTTTTCACTCAAGTTTAAGTGTATAAAATATTTATAAAGATTCTATTTTAATAAGTTCCTGAAAAATCTAAGTAGCTTAACAATAAGGTTTATGTGTTGGATAATCAATTAATCTTTTAGTTTTAATAATTTAATCCATTCTTCTTAGCCAAAGTGACTAGTAGCTTGTATTTGGTGCTTGATAGACTAAGGTAACATATGTGTTGTACCTACAATAGGTCCTTGTTTTTGTAGATTTATAAATTCTCAAATGTTTAAGTAAAAGTCTTTTTAGAGAGAGAAAATATAATGATATTTTAGAGAGATAGACTCTAAAAATATATATGCTAAAAATGTTGAGAATGAAGAGATTGTGAAGCTAGAGCTTGAAAGACTCAAGAGGTATTTATAGCCTATGAGTCTTGTCTTTTTATGAAAAAGAGGAGTTAAAGAGTCATTTAATCCCTATAATATTTTGGATCGGTATAAAATATTGTGGAACTCATTTAAGGAATCTATTGGAGGAACTCATTGAAAGAATCCATTTAAGAAACTTGTGCTTAAAAATTTTCTAAGGGGCTAGAGGGAATTCATAGGGGTAGTGCTATTGCATTAGAAAAACCAAATCAATCCCTTCTTTGGAGACTAGTGTTATTTCATTAGAGAGACCTTATTTCAATCCTTTGAAAATTAATGTTATTGCACTAGAGAGATCTCATACAAATAATTTAGAGACTGTTAGGATATTGTCCTAAAAAGATCAAGTCAATCACTTCTTTGAAGAGCGATGCTATTATACTAGGGAGACCAAGTCAATCCTTTCCAATGAGAGTTGTGCTCATTCAGTAGATGGAACTTTCCTAATAAGTGGAACTTGTCTAATAGGTGGAGCTTGCTTTTTAGGTATCATCAGAGCCCTTCAAGTCATGATGACACCTTTTAGTGTGTATATGCTACCATAAAAATTATTTATGGGCGTAGTCGTTGGCATAGTCATAGGTGTAGCGAAAAATATGATCGTGGGCATCATCATGGGTGTAGTTCCTGATGTAGCCACATAGGGTGTAATTGTGGGCGTAATCGCAGACATAACCATTGACATGTCATTAACGTAGCCATTGGCATAGTTACTATTGCATTGAGGTTTCGCCAACCATAAAAAAAGCTTTTGAGAAATAGGAATGAACTATCTTTTTGTTCATTTCCCACAGACGATGCCAATAAAGGTTCCAAAAAATTCATGTAGCTTAAAAGCAAGGCTTATGTGTTGGATAATCTGTTAATCTCTTAGTTCAAGCATTCTGATCCATTCTTCTTAGCCAAGGTGGTAGGTAGCTTGTACTTGGTGCTTGGTAGGCTGAGGTGGCTTGTGATTAGTACCAGCAAAATGTCCTTTTTTTTATATAGATTTGGGGATTCTTAGATGCTTAAGTATCTTTTTAGAAAAAGAAAGTGCAATGATATTTTAGAGAGATAAAATTTGAAAATATGTATGCTAAAAATATTGAGAACGATGAGATTCTGAACTTGGAGCTTAAATGATTCATAAGGTATTTATAGCACATGAGTTTTGTCATTTTGTGGAGAGGAAAGACTAAAGAGTTATTCTATCCCTGTGATATTTTGAATTGTATTCCACTCAAAATAATATGTTTTGGATCAATATAAAATATCAAGGGATCCACGTGAAGGTCCTGAAAAATTATCGAGTGAGTGTTGGGTTTAGGTGAGTTATTTAAGCTTGTTAAGAGGAAAAGTAGGCTTAAACGCCCTACCTGAAACCTGTGTTCATTAGGGTGAAACCTGTGTTCATTAGGGTTTAAAGCCCATTAAATTTGGGTTCATCACATTACAATTTTTTTTTCTCTTTCTCTTCATTGAATGTTTTGTGCATTACAATCTCTCTCAACTGCAAGTGGATTCAAGATTTTTATCAAATATAATAGAACTATGTTAATATTTTCCCATGAAGCGCTCAAAGGGTAAAAGAATGCCAAAGAAAATACCTGACCTTAGGGGTGTTCATGGTCCGGTTTGGTCTGGTTTCAACAAAAAAATCCAACCAAACCAGAAAATATTATTCCTTATTAATATTACCCGAACTGAACCAAGAACCAGTTCAAACTGATCGGTTTTGTTCGGTTCGGGTCAGTTTTTAAGCATAAAAACCAGAAAAACCGGACTAATCTTCATCACTGAGCTAAATTGAAGAAAAAATTGATATCAAATATCAATCTAAGCTATTAATCACAGCAACACTTAGAAATTCAAAAAAAGCAACTAGAAAAAGCAACCAGCAATCAAAGTCTTCCACATAGGGGCTGGGAAGGGGAAGGGGAAGGGGAAGGGAAAGGCTGAGAAGGGGGAAAGGGGAAGGGAGGTCCCGGAGAGAGCTGATTGACCATAAATTTTCTCGGGCTTTGGCTCTTTCACCAGCTGTGAATGTCGTATTAGCTTTAGCAAAGCCTTTTCTTTAGGGGTATATAGAGAATTTTAAAGCTTGCCTCCGCCTAGCACAAGGATGGAACTAGTATAAGTTATACTGTATAACTATTAAAGGTAGGATTTCTTGAATAATGGTTCCTTCACATTTGGATTGTGAAACTAGAAGGGAAATGCTGGGAAGGGGGAAAGAGAAGGGAAGGCTTGAGGGGGTGGCGGTGGCTGGAAAGGGAGAAAGTGATTTAGGGTTCTGGGAAGGGGAAGGGGAAGGCTGGAGGGGGAGGAGGGTGGCAGCTGGAAAGGGGGAAAGTGATTTAGGGTTCTGGGAAGGGAAAAGGGGAAGGCTGGAGGGGGATGGGGGGTTGGCGGCTGGAAAGTGTGAAAGTGATTTAGGGTTAGGAATGATTCTTTTTATACCTTTTTTTTTAAACCGATTCGGTTTGGCCTGGTTCAATTGGTTTAAGCTTTTTTAAACCAGAACCGGACCAGGTTGTTTTTTTATTTTTTAATCTGTTTATTCGGTTTTTTCTATCGGTTTAGTTTTTTCGGTTTAATCGGTTGGTTGATTTTTTTGAACACCCTTACCTAACCTAACCTCTTCTATTCTCTCTTTTTTTTCATGATTTTTGGGTTTTTTATTAGCCCTTTTTTCTTTTACTTATTTGTTTGGTTCAGTTCAGTTGTTAATAGAATTTGAAAGATACCAAATGGATCTCTTTTTGGATTTTCTTCTTTAACTTAAAATAGACAAGAAACATTAATACTATAATGTTATATTATATTACCAACGTCTCTCACCCAAATTCATTACCTACAAGTAAAGCAAAGCAGGACCTGAAGTGCCTGCAACTTCCCAACATCTTTCTGTCTTATATAGGTTGTATCGGTATTATCTATACAACCATAAATACATTATACATATGTATAGTAAAGCTTTTATACTATGGCAGATCTGGCCTATGAATAAATATATAGAGACGCCTTTTCATCAAAGAAAGGTCCAGAAATCACGTGCCCTGTGCAACAAAATTTGTTTCATTACACACACACACACACACCCTATAGAGTATTATCATTATTAGATTTCTTTTTTGTCAAAATTTTTGGACTTCTCTTTTTTTTGGGTGGTTTGTTCTAATATAATATAGTAATATACTTAATACTCCTAGCCCAGTGCAGAGAAGGATTTAATTGTGTGAGAGTTTATGACAAAAAGGTGTGGTTTTGCTTCTTGCACCATATAACAGGGTCATGGGGTTTCATGAGATGGGTAGGTGTTGGTTTGGCGCGGTATTCATTGTTGTGATAAGTTTCTGGTTGTTGGTGAGTGATGATGTGGATGGATATCTAGTTGAGGATCTGGTGCTCAACTTGCTTGGTCAACCAAAGGTTGGCTTCAATCAGTACGCTGGTTATGTTGATGTGGATGTCAGGAATGGGAGGAGCTTGTTTTACTACTTTCTTGAGGCTAAGAAGGACCCTGACCAGAAGCCCCTAGCTCTTTGGCTCAATGGGGGTAATTATTTCTTCTTTTAAACAACAAATTCTTTTTTAGAGTGTTTATGTTTGCTGTATAGTTTTTAATACATTTTGAGGAATGGAATCTTTGTTCATAAAAAAATACAGTGCGTTATTATGACTGGTTAACGGGGTTCAATTTTATATCATTTTCTACCTGTACTTGATGGTATTGTGCTTCAAATTTGCTTTCTTCATTCAAGATTTATTCTCTTTCCTCCTTCCCTATTGCTCTTTTCAAAAAACCTAGACTATTCAATGTTAAATTTTTATTTTATATCCTATACGTTTCTAATTTTGTCGATTCTCTTCAGATGCAGCTTCGGTAATGCTTCACCAACAAAACTATAAAATTTGGATTATTCTATCACTTGTCAGTCAAATGCAGTACATATAAACTTTCAAGATATGCTATGATGTATGGAAAATTTATGCTTTGCTTGATCAGCGAGAGATAGCAAAAGAAAATAAAGGGATTGAAATTTTTACCACTAGGACTCTATCACCAACCGTTGCAAGATTCATAATTTTCATTCTTTCCTTTTGGGTGAATCAGAGACAAATCTTATAAATTAAAAATGAAGAACACATTACAAATTAGCCCTGATATAATTTGTTTTACTTAACCATTGCTTTTGCTTATGGGGCTGGAATTAACACGTGATTAGACATTAATGAAGAATCTGCTGCTGTGATAAATTGACAGGATTGTTGTCTATTCAAATCAAAATCTTCAATGATATTTGAATCAAAATTGTTGTATTTTATTTTAGGTCCGACCCAAGCTATTCTTTTAGCATGGGTTTAGAATTCCATAACATTTCTCGTGATGTTGAGAGATTCAAGTTATTAATATTAATATTCCATGTTCAGGCCCAAGTTGTTCCTCTATTGGTGGAGGAGCCTTCACGGAGTTGGGTCCATTCTTTCCTAGAGGGGATGGCCGCGGCCTTAGAAGAAATTCAATGTCCTGGAACAGAGGTAGCATATAGTTAGCAAAACAATAAATCCTAGTACAAGTGCCTGATTTAATTGATTATAACATGAAAGAGTTCCATCTTTCATCTTCTGCGGCATCTAATCTCCTCTTTGTCGAGTCTCCTGCTGGAGTAGGATGGTCGTACTCAAATACATCTTCTGATTATACTATTGGGGATGCCAAAACAGGTATAGAAAACTGCAAACCACCAAACTAAGTTTCTCTTAATTTATTTAACACTAAGATTTTCTTATCAATTTAAGTAAAAAAACAAAGATGACTATGTAGAATTTGTTAAATTTGGTTTATGGGTTATTTTAGATTGACCTCATTAACACTTCTTCTGACAGCCGATGATATGCACATGTTCTTCTTGAAGTGGTATGATAAGTTCCCTGAATTCAAATCCCAAGAACTGTTTCTTACCGGAGAAAGTTATGCAGGTGTAACCAAATGCTTTGAAAAGTTTCATTTTCGTTTTATACTTGTTATTGTTACAAAAAATTTCAAAGGGCACCCCTTTGTTTGAATGTTATCAGCCAATTTGTAGTGACAACTGAACTTAATAAAGGTTTCCAATTATTAACCATACCAAATCATCCCAAGTTTGCAGAAGACAACATGGCACTTCTGGTTGGTCTGTTTTTGTAAAATTCTTACATTATAAAAATTGTTATGTAGGACATTGCATACCACAGTTTGCCGAGGTTCCTTTGGACCATAATGCACAGTCAACTGATTTTAAGTTCAATATCAAAGGAGTTGCTGTAAGAAAACCTTAAACTTCATTTTCTGTGATTTAATATAACTACTATGTTTATGACCTTGTTTTTTTCCTGTATATTCATTTGTTCAACATATTTGGTTAGATTGGCAATCCACTTCTTAGACTTAATCGGGATGTTCCAGCAACATTCAAAATCTTTTGGTCACATGGGATGATTTCTAATGAGATCCGACTTAAGATCATGAATGAATGCAACTTTGACGGCAACACCTTTGCAAGTCCGCATAATGTAACTGATACTTGCAATATGCAATATCTCAATCAAATAGCATCATTGGTCATTACATAAACAAATACGACGTGATCCTCGATGTTTGTTATCCATCTATAGTAAATAAAGAACTGCGATTGAGGAAAATGGTTTGCTCCCTCCCTCTTTCTTTGTTCATTTCTCATTGTATGTTCATATTTCTGATATTATTATGCCACTTGGTCTTTTTTCAAATATACTCAGGCTACCAAGATGAGTGTTGGTGTTGACGTATGTATGACCTATGAAAGACGTTTCTATTTCAATCTTCTCGAGGTTCAGAAGGCTCTTCATGCAAATCGAACAAAATTACTCAGTCCCGGGTTTATGTGCAGTAAGTAAGTGTGGTATGCTTTCTCTTTCTCTTTCTTTACTTAAGGAAACAGTGTCAAAAGACATGTTTTTCATCACGTTAAATTCTTTGAAGGCTACCTTTCTTGGTTTCTAGATCATTTAAGCACTGTCATCTTAACTTATGTATGAAATTATCTTAAGAAATACGGTTAATTCAGATGCTTCTCTTTTGATGTTAATTCCTGACGGTCTTAATTACTTTATGAAAACAAATCCTTGTTTAGGTGTGCTAGTCATACCATATGTTGCATAACTACTGCAAAGCATAAATAATAAATCTAATTTGTGCATCATGTTTTATTGGGCAGCGTATTACACTACAGTGATACTGATGGTAATATCAACATGCTTCCCATTCTAAAAAAGGTCATTCAAAATCATATTCCAATTTGGGTTTTCAGGTAAGCTCTATGTTGTACAGATGAAAAGAAATTTCTATGTTACTTGGTTAGCTATGATTATTATTTAAAACCTATTACAAAGATTGACCCATGATCTACGTAATCTAGGCTTAAACTAGACTGAGTTTCAACAAAACAAAAATAGAAAAAGAATCGATCTGGTATAACCTGATTAAAATCCAGGTTAACCCATGATCTGGGAAAAACCAGTCAAAATCTGTTAATATTTTTTATTTTCCAAGTTTTTTTTCAAAATAATATCAATTTTATTTTTTTATAAAATAAAAAAAATATTAATTTGATTAATTCAAGTTAACCCACATGACTTGTGACTTGCCTTAGTCATCACTTGGACCGGGTTTAAAAACCATGATTATGATAATCTTGTATCCAGCCATTTGACCACTGCAGCGACGATCAAGATTCTATTGTACCCAACCATGAGGGGTGTAACTCAACTGGTTAGGTCTTGAGTTTGCTCCCTAAAGGTCAACAGTTCGAGTTCCACAAACCTCAGGGCCACTGAAGGATTATATGGTCGTTAACTTCAGGGCCCATGGAATTAGTCGAGGTACGCGCAAGCTGACTCGGACATTCACGTTAATAAAAAAATTTTCTATTTTACCCCTGCTGGGCTCCAGAACACTCGTCAAAGAACTTGCTCAAGATGTAGACTTCAAGATCACAATCTCACACGAAACTTGGTTTCACAAAGGCCAGGTACTTAAAGCGCTCAAATAGTCATTAAATTTCCACTTGTGGTCTTCTGCGCATTGCTTATATAATGATCTCTAAACTTGTATTCCATATATAGGTGGGAGGATGGGCAACATAATATGGAAATTTATTGACTTTTGCCACAGTGAGGGCTGCTGCCCATATGGTGCCTTATGCACAACCATCAAGAGCTTTACATTTGTTTAGTTCATTTGTGCGCGGTCGGAGATTGCCGAATACAACACACATTTCAATGGATGATTGAGAATTTTCACCCTTTATTACAACCTGATAGAGTTTCTAGTTATTTTATGTATCCTAGGGTTCCAGAACTTCCTCACTTTAAAAAAGGCAATAACGAAGTAATTAGGTTTAATTCCAGCAATAATAATTGCAAAGAGATAGGGTATTTCAATTTATATGGTTAGTTTCATTTGGATTGTACTGAATATTTTTTGTTTTGTTTTTTTATAGACATTAGATGGGACTCGATTGACCTGAGATCTAAATTAATTCGAGTATAAGAAAAAATAAAAGAATGATTGATCTGACTTGACCTAGTCAAAACCTTAAGTCAACCCGCAACCCTCTCAACATGAGATAAAACATATGTAAAAGTTCATTGACTTTTTATTTATATATATTTTTTGTCAAAACAAGATTACTTTGATTTTTTTTTTAATTTAGGTCAATCCAGTTTGACCCTTCCGACCAGTGACTCGGGTCTTACCCCAAGTCGACCCCCGAGTTGAGTTTTAAAACTATGATAATAATTATTTGTATTCTTACATTGCTTTGCGTCAACCCAGGTTGACCATCTTGACTCATGATTTGGGTCTTGTCCTGGGTTGACCTCTAAGTAGAGTTTGAAAACTACAATAATAATTATTTTTATACTTATATTTACCCGGGTCGATGGTCAACCCGACTCGTGACCCGAGTGATTCTGATGGGCGCAATTATTATCTTATAGCATCAACTTGCTTCATCAATTTTTTTTATTACTACTTTTAGTTTTAGGTCTATTGGTATTATAATTATCAATGTTGGGTTTCTTAGAGTCTTTACTGCATTTTTTTGTGTTTTCGCTTTGATTTTTATGTTCATATCATTTTTTTTATCTCGTTATCATTTTCATAACTCATTTTTGTTATTGTTTTTAGTTTTTTTCTTGATTTTTTTAGCCCAAAATTCTGAGGTTGATGTTATAAAGTTTTTATTTATTTTTTTGAGATTACCTACTTAAATAAATGACAAGGAGAGCTCAAGAGGTAAAAGGAAAAAAGATAAACATATTATTGTGAAAAGCTAGATTTGAGTAAAACGCAAGTTGAGTGACATTATAATAAGTGTATACATGTAAGAGAGTATGTGAGGGTGTTTTTTTTATTACTAACATAAAATTTTAGATTTAACAATTTCTTCCAAACAAGGTTCATCCTTTAAGAAAAACAAGAACACCTTCCTTTTCTTATAGGTTGTGCAACATGGATTTAAGAGCATGACTATATGTCATTTGATAAAATTTGGAATAAAATAGACAGGATTGGATCTATACTTACTAACTTGACACAATTCCAAAGGGTTTCTAATGCAAGGAGGCAATAGAAATTAAAAGCTCTCATTTATGAAGGCAAACAATAAAAAAAAACTTGTATGAGATTCATCAATACAAGAGAGAATGAACAACTTATAATGCTTATTGTAAAAAAAAATAAACTACTTGATAAATAGAAAGCTTCAGTCCAACATAAAAAAAAAAAGAAGAGATTCAGATGGTATTGAATATTTAAAAGATTTTGAAGCTTGTTCGTTTGAGTTGGATGTTTAAAGGAGTGAAAATCCACTAGATTCATATAGTGGGAAAAATAAAATAAGATATAAAAATATTTATTTTAATTGTTATTCAGATAAAAAAAACATTGCTGCATCCTCAACTGATACATTAAAAGAAAAGGGTTTTTTAGAGCAAATATTTGTTGCTAAATCTTTTAATGCACATGTTATTAGCAATGCTATCAAAATTGATTGGGTTGAAGAATGCATAAAAGATAAAAATTGGTTTGCTAAAGCTTTGGAAAGTGAGGTTTCAAGTAAATTAAATTGATAGCAATTAATACTTTTTTTGAGTAACAGGAACTCGATATATAGTTTTGAAGCACATACTAATAATGGAATAGATTTTTTAACTAATCCTATAGAATAAAATGAGAGTTTGCTGGGGAGAGGCCTAGAGAAGAAAAGAGAGGATAGTTGTGAAGAAAAAAAAAGTGTTACATATTATAAAGTTTAACGTCATCCATGAACAATATTAAATAAAATACAATAAAGTTCATAATGATTATTATAATCATTCCATAGCTAGCACCATCCTTGTTAAGAAATTTCAATTATCAACTATCTAGTAATGCTAGGTGGCCCAGTGATAAAAGATTGAGACTAAGGGGTTTGCTCCTCCTGTAGTTTCAGGTTCGAGCCGCCCTGTGGCTGCTAATTGATGGCCACTAGAGGTTTATATGGTCGTTAACTTCATGGCTCGTGGGATTAGTCAAGGTGCACGCAAGCTGGTTCGGACACCCATGTTAATAAAAAAAAAAGAAAACAAATTTCAACTATCTGTTATATTTTGTAAATAATTGATCAACTCTATCATCCAAATCCTAAAATAGCAAATTTCTCCCTTGCTTTGATACTTGGCTACCTTGAATTCTACTAACAAATTTCCAAAATAATTGTTATCAGATAATCCATTACACTCCCTTGCTTGACAACATGTTGCAGATTAGATGACAATATTTTCAAATGAGCTTTGTATAACTTTCTATTATTCATGCAGACCAAGTAATTATTCCATCAAGATATAATAATATAATAATAATAATAATAAATAAATAAAAAAAGAGGCAAGTGAATAAAACACATCCACGCCTGGGTCTGAAAGAACGGCCATGTCGCGCTCTTCTAGCCTTCCAATGCCAGGCACATGCTCCTAACCTCTAAAAACAGAGGTCGTGCGCGAATCATCCCTCTTCTAATTTGACCCCAAAAAAAAATGTTTTTTTTTTTAATAGAAACTTGATTTTTTCAATTAAAACATGTCATGTCTTGTAAAACAATCTTCAACAAAGAAAAAAAAATATAATTAATTTTATGTGACTATATAAAAAAATTAAAGAATAATTAATTTAACATACATATTATTCTCGCTGAATATGAAAAAATGTAAGAGAAATAAAGTTTTATGATTGAATTATAGCATTTGAAAAACAAGATTAGGACAAAAGTGTAGAAAAATGTGCATCCTGAGTAGCAAAAACATAAAAATGCAACCCTTTTTTAACTGAACCCTATAATTATATTCCAGAATCTATTTTTTAAAAAATTATTTTTTTTATATTTTGGAATTATTTTAATATTAAAAATAAATTTTAAAAAATAAAAAATATTTTAATATATTTCTAAAAAAATATTTAAAAAAAAATCTCTCAGTCAATTACCTAAACACCCCCACGTGGCAACCCAAACGGTCGTCCACCAGCTTGTAGAAATGCATGCGATTAACACTTAAGAAACTGACAAAATTATCCGAAATCAAAGTACC
>Ga0325410_1007011_pt1 | contig 12345 bp, 9 predicted proteins | sample PopdelMetagenome_16_FD_206182 | JGI IMG/M metagenome (GOLD analysis project Ga0325410, IMG submission 206182) | Populus deltoides microbial communities from Bellville, Georgia, United States - Xylem-PdIQD-R3 | ecosystem: Host-associated > Plants > Phyllosphere > Stem > Wood/Secondary xylem... | reverse complement strand
GATTAGGTCCTTAGTTCCTGATTTATGCAAATTGATCCTCAATTAACCATCATACTTTCAATTATCTTCAATTTGGCTCTTGATGTTGTACTACCACTTAACAAGAGACAACCAATTTCCCCATTTGGTAGGATAATCACTAGTCATACACCTAAAGTAATTCTCAACACATTATTTACCACCTCGGTCTGCCCATCAGACTGTGGATTGTAAGTTATAGAATAGCGTAGATTAACCCCTTGTTACCTGAAAAGATCATTCCAAAACTGGCTCTAAAAAACTGGATCTCTATCACTTACAATTGTGGCTGGAAAACGATGTAACTTGAATACATTATCCAGGAAACCTTTAGCTACTGATGATATTGTATAGGGGTGACTTAGAGCCATGAAATGAGAATACTTACTAAACTTATTTACCAACACAAGAATCTTTTTTTCCCCTCGAACCTAGGCAACCCTTCAATAAAAATTCATGCTAATGTTAGTAAATAAAGATCGTGGAATAGGCAAAATTTGTAGCATTCTAGGTGGTAACACATTCTCAGTCTTGTGTATTTAGCAAGTGGAACATTCTATAACAAATTACCTCGTATATTTATTTATTTTTTGTTTGTTCTAGTAGAATAACTCACCAACCTTCTTTGTAGTCACTATAGAACTAGAATGTCCACCTATAAAAGAATTATGATATATGGATATTAGATCATTTAATAGGCCAGTGTTATTACCCACCACAATCTTCCTTTTTTCCTGTAAAGGATACAATCCTTCCATTGATATAGAGGGTGTGAAATAAGGTTAGCTACGAGATCTTGAATTATATCATTTACAGTGAGATCATTTTCCCAAGTTTTCTTGAGTTTTTCCATGAGGTCAGTAAATATTGAGGTCATTATAGAGTATTTAGTTCATTGCTAGATATCCTAGATAGATATCAGCTACTATGTTTTCCTTTTCTTTTCTATACTTAATGTCATAGTCAAATCCCAACAACTTAGTCAACCACAAGTGTTAATATGGGAAAGTTGTCTTTTAATCTAGTAGATGTTTGAGGCTATTATGATCTGTGGGAATTTTAAAGTGCCTACCCTATAGGTAATGCCTCAATTTAGAGATTGTTAGGAAGATGACCATCATCTCCCTTTTATAAGTAGAAAGTGTTTGTTGTCTGAAATCAAAAGGTTTGCTAATATAGGTTATAGGGTGTTTTTATTGCATTAGCACAATTCTCATTCTAACCCTTAATGTATTTATTTCCACCACAAAAAGCTTGTAAGGATGAGGTAGGGCAAAAACTTATGTGTTATAACTTCTTTTAGATTAGTGAAAGCTTTTATAGCCTTGTCATCCCACACAAAAACATCTTTCCTTAATAGTTGAGTCAATGTTATGCAAATAAATCTAAACCCTTTCACAAATCTTCTGTAATAATTAACCTCTGAGATCAAGAAATCCCTTTAATTATTTAATGGTCTTAAGTACTGGGAAATCCAGAATTGCTTGGATCTTGTGGGGATTTGTTGACTCTCCTTTTCCAAAAATCACATTGCTCAAGTACTCAATTTGAGTGCTACAAAAAACACATCTACTTCTTCTTGCAAACAAACTATATGTCTAGAGTAATTCAACGATAGTTTGGAGGTGCTTTAAGTGATCTTTCAATGATTGACAGTAGATTAAGATATTATCAAAGAACACAAGGATAAATTTTCTTAGATATATTCTGAATATGTCATTCATTGGACTTTAAAAGTTGGCAGGTGTATTGGTCAAGCCAAAGGGCATCACCATAAATTTATAATGCCTGATGTGTGTCTTAAAAGCATTTTAATGTATGTCATTAGGAGCCATACAAATCTGATGATACCCTAACCTTCGATCCACTTTGAAAAAAATAGTAGCCCTACTAGCTCCTCTAACATTTCTTTAACTATACGAAGACGTAACTTTTCTTTAATAGTTAATTTGTTTAAGGCCTTGTAATCAACACAAAACCTCCATAAACCATCATTCTTCTTAACCAACACTACTAGGAAAGTAAATGGGTTATTGTTTCATTGTACTTCTTACCTTAACATTTCCTCAATCATCTGCTCAATTTCATCCTTCTGTAATCCTGAATGCCTATAAGGTCTCAGGTTAACAGGTTGCACATTAGCCTTGATAGGAATGGCATGGTCATGCTCTCTAGGAGGAGGTAAGCCTTGAGGTTCTTGAAATATCTTTTAAAAGATTGCTAGCAAGGCAACTAAGTTAGTGAACTTTGTCTTATGTATAGGTGAGGTAGTTGTAAGTGAACATATATTCTTGTCTTCAGCTCCTAATAACTCGAGGTTATATATACTGACCCTAGCTACCTAAGTATTGTTATCAAGTAAGCCTTTGAGCTACTTTATCTAATAGTCTGGAAAGGGATGGGGTTATCACCTTTCAACAACACTTCTTGCCCTTGCAAAAAAAAAAAAAAAGACATTTAAAGCTCCTTATAATTAGAAACAATATTGTCAAACATTATTAGTCATTGAACTCCAAAAATCATATCACAATTATTCAAATCCATCACAAACACATTTTTCTTAAAATCTACTCTTTGCATCCTCCATGTAAAATCCTTACATATGGTAGTATAAATCATGATGTCTCCATTAAACATGTCTATTATAAAGCGTTTGATAAACTTGAGATCACATTGTAAAAGATTAGTCATGTGTGTGTCAAGAAAACTATGTGTACTCCCTAAATTCACTATAAAAAATAAAGGTTGTTTATCGACCTTCTTATTAACCTTTAAAGCTTGGAATCCATTATTACCTTCCAAGGCAATAAGAGATAAATAGAGGGTTGTGACTTCAGCATTAAACACATCTTCCTTGTTTTCCTCATCTAAATCATCATCTTTATCATCTATTATGCGTATGAAGTATATCCTTTTAGTCTTATACTTTGTTCTGGAACAAATTTCTCATCGCACTAGAAGCATAAGCCCTTGACCCTACACTTACCTAGTTTTTTATTTATTATGGCTTTAGTGGGTTTGATGTTAGTTTTAATGAGGAAGCTTTATGAAGGAGGAATTACAATTATATTTAGGGGTGTGTTTTGATTGTTTGTAAAGGAAGATAGATTTCTATGGATGGTTTGACGAGAGTTAATCTTTGGTTGGTGGGTATGATAAGGTGCTTAGTAACCCCTGAAAGGAATGTATGTGGTAAAGGTTATAAGCTTGATATGATGCTTTTGGTTCAAATGTTTTCACCAGATATTTGATCTCTACTTTTAACCCTTCTAAGAAGGAAACTAAGGCATGGTTCTCAGTGATCTCTACTCTATTCTATAGCATATCAAAATCCTAGATGTAAGCTTCCAAATCACCCTTCTATTTCAGGTCTTTAAGCTCTTCTAGTGGGTTTTTCTGCCCATCAAACTAGCAACTTAATGCCTCCACATACTCCACTGAAATAACACCCTAGTTTGTCATGTTTCTCATAAAATTCTGGTGCCAGTATAATGCTCTACCATCTAAATAATTTATTGCCAGTTCGAGCTTATCAGCCTCTTGGATTTCCTCAATCTCAAAGTATTGGTTGCCCTCGTAAAGCCACTTGTGAACATCATCACCATCAAAACTTGGAAAGTCACGCCTTAGTTTACAAACCTTATAGGGTGGACGATGGTCCCTTTAATTGCAACAAGCATTAGGGAACAGATTAGTGCCTGTTTGGGAATGCTTTTCAAAAGCACTTCCGAAAAAAATTGAAAATTTTTTTTCATTTGAAGTAATATGTTTTTTATGTTTTCAAATCATTTTGATGTGTTGATCTCAAAAATGATTTTTAAAAAATAAAAAAAATATTATTGGCACACTTTTCAGAGTGAAAAGTATTTTGAAAAACAACCACAACCACACTCTCAAACACCCTCTAATACAACCATATTATTCGATAGTTTTACCCATATTTACCTGGTATTTTGCCTATGTTTTATATATAAAATGCCTTGATATTCTTTGTTTTATGTTTTGAAGGCACTTTTGAATGTAAGATTAAAAAAGATGTAAATTATAATTTGCAGATTTGACCTCCGATTGATGTTTTGTATAGAGCTTGAGCTTTATAGGTAAAAACAAAGTGATTCTAATGGCATTAAAAAGCTAACATCTATACCTTTTATACATATATGGAAAGAGAAATAAAAAGAGAAAGATCATGGAAATCGCAGCCTTCAAAGACAAATCTTGCATTCTGTCAGTGTTGACCTTTGATCATTCCAACTTGAATATCTTGAGTTAGAGAACTCCATTTGATGCAAACTCAATTTTTTTTTATTCCTAACTCAAAGACCTATCAACCTACCAAATTTCAATAGAAAAAAGAGCTCATATAAGAGAGATATGATTTTTCTAAGATAACATATAAATTCTGTCATCAAACAGGTTTTGTGAAAAAACAAGTCCAATTTACTTCCTAAAGCATCCAAATTGACATTCAAGTTTTTATTTGGGAAATTTAACTCCTCTAAATCCAAATTCAAAGCTTGAAGATTTTATACAAGACTATTTTTTATTTTTTTAGAAAAATAGTTATTGCACTACTTAAATATAAATTGTCTACTTAGAAAATGACTATTTTATAGGAAAAAAGGATTAGGGTTTCCTATCAAATAAAAAGAAAGAGAGAAAGGAAGAAAATGGGTGGCCAGAAAGAGAAGTAAAACTCACCCTTTCCTCTTATACCTGAAATCATATATTCATCTTTTCTTTTGATTAGTCTCTTAATAGATATGCAAGGCTAAGTTCTTTTTCTTGGTTGTAAGGACACAGAAACTTTCGGATTTCCAGAATCGTGAGATCTATTTTACCTTTTTTTTTCAATTTATATGATGAGTATGTTTGTTTTTCTATGTTTATTTTCTATGATTGTTTAGTTTGATTACTAGAATAGACTAAGTTATTATTCTAACCAATTTATTGCTAAGTTTACTATCAAAACTGGCGTTGTGGTATATAAACATGTGAAGTAACTGAGTTTAATCATTGTGGTGGATCTATGTTATTAATCTTAGGGAAAATATTCGATTAAATCAAATATGGATTGCAGACATTTATGTTGTCGAGAGTCATCAACTTATCTAGTTCTTAAGGCTGCCATTGAATTAAATTAATAGTACGAATAGTGTGGTTGTTTAATGGTTAGGGTTAGTTATATGGCAGATCGTTTAACTAATTAATGTTAAAAAAAGATAAATATTCAGAATATAAATTGATGTATCGTTTCAATGATCAATTCTAATTTTCGTAGATGGACGTCTATTTGAAATCAAGGTTTCTTCTTTTGGTAATTTTCTGAATTATTTAATTTAACTTGATTGTTTTGTTCTGATATAGCTTAGATAACCTCAAAACTCCCTCCCCTCCAATTGCATATCATCTAGCATAAAAATCTAAACTAACTTTCCTCGTGGGATTGACCCCTTGCTTGCTCTCTACTATTTTGTTTATTTAAGTTAGGGTAATTAATTTATGTGACTGCAACAACGCAACACAAATCATGGTTCTGAGCACCTTAAGTGTCCATGGTTGACTAGATTCCCCCACATATAGTTGTTGTTTTTGTATAAGAGAATATTGTTGAAATGACAGTCCACTGATAAGGTTTTTTAGTTCATCAATTTTTATTTTGTTTCTAGTTCTAGTGTTCTCTAACTTCTAACCATACCCTTCCAATAGCATCATCACTTGTTCATATTTTTTAGTTTGCTCCTTGTTAGCTGATTCCAAAGAGTATTCTAGCTTCTTAGATCTCGAGACCTCATGTTTGGTGTCATTCCCTGAGGCCAAATATCTATTTTGATACCATTTGAAGCGAGTTGGATTTTTACAATACCAATCTAGATTTGATCCAACAATAGGTTCAAAGGAAAATTAATTAATATGAGGGGGAAAAAAGAACAGTTGCTCTCAAGTTCCAACAATGGGTAGTGTTCAAAGTAGTTAGCAAGAAAGAGAGGGTTGTTAGGTTTCCTGGATTCTAGGAATCCATTCATGTCATCATTTTTATTCATGTGCAATACCAGAAAAAGTCTGTTACATATATAACTAACATTTCTTCTAGAATCAATTCCCACAATATAAGAACAGGGAAATTAATTCATTCTAACCAAAATATAAAGTAAAAGACTAAACCAAAGAATTAGTTATTCTATTCAAACAATGTGTAGAAGGAACAATGATAAACCCATCAATTAAATGAAATAGTGTGCATTATTTCTTAGCCAAATGGTGAGTTTTGAACAACGGTATAAAGATAATGGTTATTTAAATCAAATCTTCTTCTTCACTACTTCATTTTGATCTTTTGACAACATATCTCTGGAAAAAATCCAAAATCAAAACAATAGTAAAAGCCTTTCCTTCTCAAAGTCATGCCCTATCTCTCTGTAATAATTCCTTGTCTCTTTTTATTTACTTGTTCTATCTTGAAATTGAAAAAAAAAAAGTTAATTTTCTGCCTTTTTTTATATCTCTCTGTAATGCTTATTCTCTTTAGATTCCCATGATTTTCTCTTAGGTTAGTGTTTCTCTCTATATATCTTTTGTATGTACTTATAGATCTGTTATTTTCCTCATTATCTTTTTTTGGCTGTTTTGGTGTTATTCAGTGACTCAGTGAGTGAAGATTTGGTTTTAAGATAGGTGGATTCATTTATTAGGTTGTTTCTATTCTTTATTTTTCTATACGAGTGAGGAATCATTATTGTAAAAGTTTTGAGAGTTTTAGGAAATTTTTTTGAATTAATTTATTAACTATACTATTGTCCTGATTGTTAAAAAGTAGTCCTTATTTCTAGGAGGTTAACGTATAAACAAATTTATATTGTTGAAATTGTATGATTAAGATGAGTATTGGCACATTATTGGTATCATTGGTTTTGCACATGCTATGACTGAAACTAAAGTGATATTTTTATAATCATTTTCAAGAGTACTCTTAGTTTGGTATAAATAAATTTTATTATTGATAATACTTTAAACTATGGTGGGAAAACGAAAATCAAGAGTTGAAATTAATGTTGATTTGATAAAAGATGGTGTTAGATACTGCTTTTTTACTTGAATTGCTTTTGATTGGTCTTTTGGTTAATTGTTTTTTTGGCAAACTATTTTCATTATTTCTATTTGCAATAATCAACTCGATAGAGAATGAGTTGATGATCTGCGTGCTCGGCCTTTTACTTGGTTATGCTCCATCTTTACTTGACCTCAACTAAAACTATCAATAGATATGGGTTGACACTAGGAGATTAGGTGGCTGGATTTGTGAGGGGGTGGCAGATTTACAAGTTGGTTATGTTGTTTATATATATATATATATATATATATATATATATATAAAAGAGAAAAGAAGAAATAAAGGGATAGAGAGGGTTGTTGGGTTTTAATTCATTTGAATTTTCCAACGGGATTTCATTGGCATTACTGATATATCAAATAGCCGATAGAATTGTTGATGGAGTTTTTAAAGCTAGACTAGTTTTCAAAAATTACAAACAAAAACAAGAGATTGACTTTGATGAAACATTCTTGTTGATAGCTTTATTAAAGTTCATAAGGATTTTGCTTGCTATAGTTATATACTATAATTATGAAATTTGACAAATGGATGTCAAAACTGTATTCTTGAATGGGAATCGTCATGAAGATGTGTATATGACATAACCTAAAGGTTTTGAAAAGCTAATGAATTTGTCAACAAAGTATACAAGCTATAAAAATACATTATAAATTTAAGAAAGCTTCAAAGAGTTGTAATATATGTTTTGATGAAATTATCAAACAATTTGATTTCATCAAAAAAATATGGATGAACCTTGTGTTATATGAGATAATCAAACAATTTGATTTTATCAAAAATCCATTATAAACTTATCATGCTTCAAGGTTAGTAGGAGTGGAGTCATTTTTACAATATTATATATAGATAGTATGTTATTGATAGGAATTCGTTCTTCTACTCTAGTTAATAAAGATATAGTTGACTAATAATTTTTTCATGAAGCATATAAGAGAAACAACCTATATACTAGGAATAAATATTTATAGAGATAGATCTAAAAGGTTGTTTGGATTATCTCAATCCAGATACATAGACTAAATGTTAAAATAGTTTAGCTTAGAAGAATTAGATGATACTTATCTATTTTTGCAAAGAATACGTCTCTTCAAGTATATATGTTCTAAGACTCAAATTGAAAGAGAGGGTGGAAAGGATACCCTATGATTTAGCTATAGGATCCATCATGTATGTGATGTTTTTTTAGCATAACGAGTAGATACCAATTTAACTCATGTGGGGTTTACTAAATGATAGTTAAAAGCATTCTTAAGTACTTTAAAAGAACTAAAAATATCTTTTTGTTCTATGAATAAGATGAACTAGTAGTTCATCGTTATTCATTTGCTAGTTTTCAATCAAATATTAATGATAGTAAATCCCTGACAAAAAATATTTTTACTCTAAATGGTGGTGATGTGAGTTTAAAAATTTCTAAATAAGAGATCATAACAGATTCTACAACTAAAGTTGAATACATCTCTGTATGTGATGCAACAAAATAAGTTATTTAGATTAAGAAGTTCATCACTGAACTAGACGTAGTTTTTAACATTGTTGATCTCCTAACTTTGCAAAACAGCTCAATGAATGCCTAATTTTATGCATGAAATCATCCTCTTTTTTATTGTATTATTATCAATTGAAAGATGCACCACTCAAGCTCTTATGAAGAAAATGGAACGAAAGTTTCAATCATATACCACCCTGGCTATTTTATTTAGAGTTCCCATGATGGTGATATCAGTTGTGGGAGATATTTGTGTTAGGGGTGCCCATGGAAACACCATGTATGGAAAAGAAACTACAAATCAGGAGCAAAACCTAATCCTCCTGGTTGGTCTAAGCGATAACTGATTGTACTTTTATACAAGTAGATACTGTATAGTAACTCGCTCCTGTTAGAACACACATTACCAGGTAGAATCCGATTGCTTCCGTTGCTTGGCAGTGCTGAAAGCAACGTTTCTGCCTTTCTTCATTATCCCTCTTCATTGAACAACTAGGAGCACCTAGTTCCAAATGCCAACCCCCTTTACCATGTCTACCATTTACAGAAGTCCTGGCAAGCTCAAGCAGGTGTGTACAGGTTTACACGAGCCGTCCAGTTTCACCAGATTTCCAATCCAACAGTGTAAATCAGATTTGACAATTATATCCTCCGTATTTACTGCTTCCAGCTTCCAATGCATACACTCTATCTTTCAACATCCATGAAAAACTTTTTTCTCAACCAAACTCCTTGTCCTTGGAATGATGCAGCTTCGTTGAACTAAATTTGGTTTGAAAAAGACTGATACATGACAATAAGGCCAGAACTCTCCACTTCAACCAGTCAAGGCACCAGAATAACCCTACTCTGGCACCCATCTCGTCCGAGGCGACCACCATCATCACAATCAATGTATTAAGTGGCGGAAATAGGCTGGCTGCCGAGAAATGTTATTGCTATTGGCAGGAAGAAAAAATATCGTTTTAACGAAGCTACAACGGATAACTATTAATAGACCATACATAGCATTTCATAATCTACCAAAGCAAAATTTCAAGTGCTTCACAGCCTCTTCTTTCTACATGAGTTCAACATGAATCATTGCAAAGGTGAAGGCGAAAATCTAAACAGCAATTCTGAACTGCAAAGTAGCTTTACTAAAATCAAAGAAAGAAGTCTCCATTTGGAACCAAATAAAATCAGATCCTTCAAGATCACAGCCTTCTACCTCTTCTACCACCCTTTCTACGAGTGCTATCCGTTGGAATTGGAGTAACATCTTCTGAAACATCAAAACAAGCCAAAAAGAAAAAATAATATTAGTACTATATCCCATAGCTAACATATCTGAAAAATTAACATGCAAAAACAAAACCCAAGTCATACACAAATTGCTACTCTAAGCAACTAGTTCACTCTAGAAATTGAAAAACAACAAAAACCACAAGTTCAATTAACTAAAAGGTTAATTGAGGGGGAATCTGAAGGAGAAAAGGAAATCTTATAGTCAAGAAGCCTTCATTTAAAGCAAGCAGCTTATAAATTGAAATGTAAAACATTGGTATAGGAGACATGCACAAGGGCCAAAATCCACCAGAGAAATTTATCACAGAAAGTGATTTGCCAATAAGCACAGCCTCCAACACAATCTAGGTGGATGGACCAATAAACCCAGGATTTGCAACAAATACAACCAAAGAGGAACAAAACTGATTGATACATTTATAGATAATCTTGCACAATTCAAAGTCAAACACAGGAAAAAGGACTTGCCTATGCGGCCAATTCTCATTCCAGAACGGGCAAGGGCACGCAGGGCAGACTGTGCACCTGGACCAGGTGTCTTTGTCTTGTTCCCACCAGTAGCACGAAGCTTAATATGAAGGGCAGTGATACCAAGTTCCTGCTTGATAGGAATGAAAAACTGGATAGGTAATTTTGCAGTTCTACATATGATGCTTCACTATTTAAAAAATTCTAATGCTAAATAAAATTGTTTGATTGTGCAGGTTAACAAAGTGTCAAATTTGAATATCTCAAAAGGAAATAAAGCCAAAAGGTTTTCCATAAATCACCACTTAAGTGATTGATGGCAGGCTCCAAAATGAGATCATGTATTTACTATTTAATTGAAAACAAAGTGAAGTGCTTCCCAGCTTTATGTTAAGACTGGATACATACTGTAATTACTCAAGCAATTACAAAGGGCATCTCAAATTCTGGGCCACTCATGTAATATACAGCAAGGGCACTGCTAAACCAATAAGATACTGGCCTCGAGTGCCTCTTGACACTGTTGAGGCAGTTTCCTAGGCACTAAAAGTCACCTCAAAGTTAGGGCACTGCAAGATTGTATGGCTTCCGATTCAATGGCATCTTCTCTTATGATCTTTCTAGCTAGCGCATAGTGGCTTAATTCGTATTCAATGAGAAAAATCAGTCATTCAAAACCACTGATGAAGGATTTCTTGAATTAAGTACGGTAGAAAAGCAAGGTAAAGAGAACCTCAAGGATGCTAGCATGGGTTAAGGAGAGGCTCTCTCGATAAGAGCCTTTTCTTAACCTCTCCTTAAGCCTTATTTCAGAGGTTATGAGTCTCTTTTCCCTGCAGCTAAACAACGGTAAGAGAGGCAAACCTCTCTCATTGCGTATGTAGCTAAGCTCCCGAAGGACTTCTTTCTCTGCTGCTACTGTAGCTAATCTGCATTCTCACTAATGGCTTACCATCACATAAGCAATAGGTGAAGCACCAAGCTTGGTTTTGGCTACAGGAGTCAATATACCAAAAATGAAAGCAATCTCCTCTAACCTATAATGAATACATTATAAGAACAACATTTTTTACAAAAGATTAAGACCTTGCATCTCTGTGAAACATCTTGTGCAGCAAGCATGGCAGCATATGGTGAAGATTCATCTCTATCAGCTTTCACCTTCATTCCACCTGTAACAAAATGATTATCAACTTTGTTATCCATACAATTAGAGTTTATTGATTCATGTGCATGCATGTATTTCTCAAAACCTATAAGGAATAAAGCCATACTTATCAAATATACACAAAGCCACAACTCTGTACAAAAGAAAACATAAAAGTAGCAGATCAAGTTACAAGTGTCACTCGCACATACCTACATCAATTTTAACTACCCTACACTTGCACAATATACAGTGATGCAACCATATTATTCCATAGTTTCACCCACATTTAACTAGTGTTTTGCCTATGTTTTATATATAATATGCCTTGATATTCTTTGTTTTATGTTTTGAAGATACTTTTGGATGAAAGATGCAAAAAGGAGTAAATTGGAGATAATTGGCAGATTTGACATTCAGTCGATGTTTTGTGCAAAGCGTGAGCTCTGGAGGTTGAAATGAAGTGATTCCAGTGGCATTAAAAAGCTAACATCCATACCTTTCTAGACATCTAAGGCAAGAAAATAAAATAAGGAAGAGCATGGAAATCGCAGCCTTCAAAGTCAAATCTCGCAATCTGCCAGTGTTGACCTTCGGCTATTCCAACTTGAATATCTCGAGCTACAGAAGTCCAATTGATGCAAACTCAATTTTTTTGGATTCATGACTCAAATTTCTATAAACGCTCCAAATTGCAGCCAAAAAATATGTCATATGAGGGAGATATGATTTTTCAAAGATGACATCTGAATTCTGCCAGCAAACAGGTTTCGTGAAGAAACGAGTCCAAATTACGTTCCGAAGCATCTAAACCGATATCCA
>Ga0325410_1007010_pt1 | contig 12349 bp, 12 predicted proteins | sample PopdelMetagenome_16_FD_206182 | JGI IMG/M metagenome (GOLD analysis project Ga0325410, IMG submission 206182) | Populus deltoides microbial communities from Bellville, Georgia, United States - Xylem-PdIQD-R3 | ecosystem: Host-associated > Plants > Phyllosphere > Stem > Wood/Secondary xylem... | reverse complement strand
ATTTAAATAAAAAACAAAGAAAAGCTAGGGGGTTGATTTAAAAAATGCAGGGTAGCACGCAAAAATCAAGGGAGAAAGAGGAAGAAATTAAGAAGAAAAAAAAAGAAATTGTTATCAAAGCCATATCAGAGCTCCTTTTTTTAAACACGACACTGAAAGGAATCTAAAGACACTCCAAAATGATATTTATAGTTGTTGAAATCAGCTGCATGCGTCGTTCAAAAATGACGGAGTGGCTGAAGCATGCCTAACACACGTTAGTGAATTATTTTTTTAAAATATATTTAGTTCATTAAAAAAACAAAACTAACCTTTACTTTTGCCAATAACAAAAAAAAAAAAAAAAAACCAATAGTGTAATAATAAAAACCCCTCAGATCCAAGGAAAAAAAATTAAACTTCTAAGGGCAATGAGGATTTTTTTAACTGTGCAAATAAAAATGATAAGATGAACTCTTCGGCAGTCAAAGTATTTTTGTATACAAGTATAAATTAGTTATTTTAGTGTACATTTTATAATTAAAAATATAAATCTACCTCACAATAAAACACAATAATGTATTAATTTTAAGGGTATTTATGACGGTTTACCATGTAATTTAAAAGGAAAATATCTATCATGCTCAAGGTCAATTTAAAAGTATCAAAATGCTCTCATTGCAAAGACAACTTTACGTTAAGCCTAATTTTTTTTAAAAAAAAGATTAGAAGGTAAATTCATTATTATTGTCTATAGTAAAATGTACCCAGAGAAACATGTGAATTCATCACTTTTTTTTTTAGTTGTACCTTCAATTGCAAGTTCATGGAAGCACCACTGCAGTTTCCTATATATGCTTCCTCTTTATTTACTTGGTTTTTATGGGCAGACATTGATCTTCAAGTCAAAAGTGAAACAGTGAAAACATTCCTGTAATATGACTCTCACTTTCTCGTCAAAAGAAATTTTATTGATCGAGATCACCGTTATCAAACCTATCCAGTGCAGAAGGTCGACTAATCAAGTGATCATCAACGCAGAACTTGACTTGGATTTGTTTGTTTCTGAATTATGTTGGGAAATGATGCCGTCAACCTCGGACAATCACAATATGTAAACCCGCGATCTTGATCAAACTTGAGCATAATTCAATGGACTCATTTTAATATATATTGTTTTAATTTTTATTTAAAATGATGTTATATGTATCAGTCTATTTTAAATTTTTATTTAAACTACGTTGTTTTGAAATAAATCCGGGTAAATCTATTAACTCGATCCACTACCTCATAATCCAAATCCAAGCATGCCATAACCTTGATCCATATAATTTCCATTCACATTTAACAGTTTTCATGCTAGCTGTTTAACTTTTCTGTGTGGAATATTATACATTATTTTTCTTCAAGTTTCTAAGATACAGATTTTTCAGTGTTCCCTCTTACGAGTGGTTGGACACATTCTTCAATTTCTTATGTTTGATCTTTGAAATTCTCACATCACTAGTAACTTTGACTTCGCTTCTCTTTCACTCTTTCACCAGGAATAAGAGCATAGTATCTTAGAAAAAAGAGCAACGTGTGATCAATTCTAAGTGCAGTTCATATGACATTCCCGTGGTAATTCAGATGGAAAATCCAGCCAAGGTTCTACAGGAATTAATAGCCAAGACTTGGCTTAAGATTTAAGGTGATCTGGGCTCGAGTCTTTATATGTAATTAATGATCAAAATGGGGCCTCTTCTCTATATATAAACAAGGTTAATTGACCTGACACTTGTAATTCTATATCTTCATCACTTACGAAATACTGTAAAAAAGAAGAAGAGAATTTTTACCCTTCTCTCATTTCTACATTGTTCATGATTCAGTGATCAATAATAGCTGTGCTGACTGCTGAGGGTTTCGCTCATCTTAACTGCTAGGCTTGTGATTCTGTGGATTGAGTGACAGATAAAGAACAGTTATTCACATGCATGTGCATCTGGTACGACTTGCCTTGCAGGGTTTTGCCATAGCAAATTAATTAAGCATGGCGCCGTGCATTTACTAGATCTCCTTATATAACTATAGTTTAGGAAATTCATACATGTATTTGAGAAATAATTTGACTGCTTTCAACAATTTCTTTAGGTGAATGCACTCCATCAAACTAATAGTGACACGGCAGCTACACACTTCGATGCTCTATTAATCCATGTCACTCCTGTTGATCAGCTCTTTCCTTTGCTCTTGGAGGGAGGAGCAGTGCTGATTTTATCAAAAATTCTTGATGTTCATCTACCTTTATTTAGCATTAAGAAAATAAAAATCGGATGCTTTAACTTGATGAGGGCTAGCAGCAATAGGCTCAAGCCAAGACAGGACCACGGAAGATGATCCTCTCATTTCCCTTGCTGCTAGGGGTGCTCTGTAAAAATTGAAGAATCTTTCGTATTCTTGGAGAAGGGAGGCAGCACGGCCCCATTAATCTGTCAACGATTCCCATCAATATTGTAATTCTAACACCACTTTTTACGGAATCCAGCGCCATAAATATGGTTGATCAATTATCATTAATCAATCTTTTTGCTTAGCTAATATATATCAGTTTTAATAGATATTTAATAGTTCATATACCTTATTCATCTCACACATACATGTTGAATCCACACATTTATACAGTATTTAAAGCATGAAGAGTGAAGAAAAATCTAAAGCGTGTGAGAATTTGAGGGCGTGGAAAGCTTTTCCTTCCCAGTGAAATAATAGTCCTGATAGGTTTAGTTTTTACTTCTTGAGAACTCGATCCTGTCAATACATAGCAGATGGGTACCTGTCAGTAAAATGAATCCATCAAATAAGATGTAAAAAATGTTTGAGCAGTTAAGAGGAGACATTAGTGCCCAGAAAGGTGCTGGTAGAAAGTATATCTAAAAGAATTATTGGATAAATACATAAGAGAGAAAATTGTATTTAGTTAAAGAAATGGAAAAAAAGAAACATATTTTTGTAATATTTTTAGGATATATTTTTATGATTTCAAAATATAAATCTCAACTATCTTTGTTTTTTCTATTTTGAGATAATACCTGATCAGAAAATATTTATGTAATTTTAACACGTTTATTGCCTTGAAGAAATTATTGGAAATGGCCTGTGATGGTTCTCCAGCCAGTACTAGCCAGCACAACAAAATAAGAACGTAAATGGTCTTGGTCAGACATAAATAGGGAAAATAAATGAGAGAGAAACAGGAGTGCATTATCCTAACTCCTAGCCTGGCTATGACGCAGAATACCTTATTCCCCCCATGTTCTAAGGCCCAGAAAACTTGCCATTCTACGAAATTAACTCCCTTTTTAATGTTTCATACGGCTACTGTCCTGCCTTGTCCTCTTTGTCTTTCCCTGTTTTGCTTTTTACTAGATGATTGACCTTTATTACACTCGGGTCAGACTACGCTGTGGATCAGATCTTGAATGGAAAAGAATGGTATGGTGTTTATAATCTTTTTATAGTAAAAAAAATTAAATTATCTAAGGGTTGATTTAATATAATTTGGTTAATTTTATGGGTTAATTCACACAACATGTAAGAATATAATTTGATAAAAAAAAATATTTAAGATGATATTTTTTTAATATTAAAATAACAACATATTGGATTGATTTGGGTCGACTCGAGTTAACATTTCAAATCTAAAACTTGGGTTATGAGACTATGATAACCTCATACAAAGCAAATCAAAATAAATTATAAAACCTAATTCTCAATCGATCTGAAATTAAAAAAAAAATTTGATTAACAAAAGACTTATAAAAAGACCCGAATTAACCTATTAAATTCTCGACCTTGATCATAAGATTAAAATAACCATATGAAAAGCGAATCAAAACAAATTATAAATTTTAATCATCAATCAGCCTAATATTAAAAGATGAGATTAAAAAAATCAATTAAAAAGAATATAAAAAATAACCCGAGTCAATCCACCAAATTCATGACTAACTAAGTGGATAACTCAATAAAAAAAATGATGAATTTAAAAAAAATTAATTAAAAAAAAATAATATATGAGATGGGATATAATAAAAATTACTCTTATTTTAGTTTATAGTTAATAATCATCATGATAATAACTAGTACAGTGACAGTACCTCACTCCTCGTTTAGTTTGTAATTAAGTTAATAATAATCATCATGATAATAACTACTAGTACAATGACAGTACCTCACTTCCTTACGGCAATACATGCATGCTTGTATGGTTGATGTCTATCGATCCTCATTTGAGATTGTGACCTAAACTATGATGTCAAAATTTAAATTTATTTATTTATATATTTTATTATTATTTTGATTTGTTGATATTAAAAAATAAATTTAAAAAATATTATTATAAAATATTTTAAAAAACAATTATTATATCCCAAACACCCTTGACTTTATGAGCAAATACCTGAACGTGTAAACAATTTTAACACTTTCTTGTCGTCCTTCACGGGCTTCTTGAGAAAATGTCCCCAATAAATTACACAGGGTATAGCTATAAGCAATTCAAAGAACAGAAAAACTGAGTGGAAGATCCATGAATCTTGCTGCTTTAATTAGTCGTTGGTCAATAACTTGCATCAAACGGCCGATTTGATAAATCATGAGTCTAATTATGAAAGTCTTATAATGGTATGACTTGACTATAACTGGTGTAGATCTTTGCTACTTACGCAACCGATTGGAGGTTGCCTATGATGCTTGATTGAGGATTTGAAGGAGAGCTGAAACAAGAACTGGGCCATGAGGGTACTCACACGGTCTTCAAAGGAAGCTACCCCCATGTTCTGCGAATGAGATTAGCTGGTGAAAGGGAGATAAAAACAGAAAAGTGGGTCCTCTATCATTCACTGAAAAGCAGTGACTATTGATGGCTAGACGAAGGCAATTTCCTGGGTAGAAAATGATCGTCTATTATAAGCTAAGCACATGAAGGCCATGTTACTTTTGCCTTCAATACCTCTTGTAAAGACAACGTTGTAAGGACTTTGACCCAAGTCCCTCCCAACTGCTTTAGCCGTGTAGCTCACCCAAACATTTTCAAACTGTCCCATTTGGATCTTTTGTGGAAGGGCATTTCTTACCATATACGAAATAAAGGGTGGTGAAGCATTTGCCAATGAAAGCCACATCTTTGCATACCTATCAGCTGATCCCACATTTGTATCCTGTTTTTTGTTTCGAGATTAAATAGAAAAAAACGGTGAGGAGTATAGGGCGTGGGTTAGAAGCTGAAAAGGATCGATCCAAGAAACTATATCGACAGTAATAAACATGCTGAGGACAAAGAAAAGGTTGCCACGGACCATACAGGCTACAATGGTAACAAAACCCTAGCAATAACAGCAATATACATGGAGATATTGCCATCCTGGGAAGGCCTTAACCACCACATATGATCATAGAGTCCAATGCATTAACAATTTTGAAGACACAGACAAGATTGATGCAGCTTTCAAACCTAACATATGAAAGTATGTGTAAAATCAAGAAGAAAAGGAATTTTGCTTAGGCCCCCATGACAGCTAAGCCCCAGAAAACGAAGAACCCAAAAGACTTTACGGATTTGTACCTCAAACTCATTAAGGTGCACATGTAGTACTGTAACAGCATGGAGGAGGAGAATTAATGTCAAATTCATTTGGTGTGGAACACAACTGTACGTATGATAGTTTTGCGTTGCACGTCACGAGAAGGACCAATGTTTTGTAACCGTGGGTCCAAGCCAGGGTGGATGAGCTAGGTGTGGATTGCAAGGATGAAACGTGTGCCTTCAAGGAGCCCATGAACTCCAGACAATTTTCTAACTTGTAAAGCACATTCAAGTGCTATTAAACTGCAAAACAACTAACTGTATATATGGATTGATTTTTTGAGATGTTTCAACTACTTTTTAAATAGGGTTCAGAACCGACTTCCATTTTGGCAGAAAATCTAGTGGTTGCGGTTATAAAGTGGTAAATCGTTCGTGTTCTTACTTCCATTTTTCTTTGTTTTGCTCTTAGGTGTTAGAGAGCAGAAACCCAAAGCATTAAGGACAGCTAGTCGCAGTGGTCCTCCTAATAAAGAAGGACTAGCTATCCTTCAGGTATCCCAGTTTAATAACAAGGTTAAGAGTGCAAAATGGCCTGATTAGACCTGCTTGTTAGCACATTATGTCCCTTCGGTTCGGGTCTTAGACTTAAGTACACTTATGGGGCTAAGTAGTTGAAACTGCGTTTTAACTGTTAAAAATATTAAATTGTTGTTTTTTACATGGATAAAACTTTTTTACTTGTTGAAAACCCAGAGCCACACCAAACCTATTTCGTTTACCTACCATCAAATTTGAGTCACTTTTGGTACCTCAAACCCCATTTTGCGCATGATTCGAGTCAATTCACTCATTGGTTATAAATTGCTCATAAATAATATGTTCTTTTTTGGCCGCTACCATCAAATTGAAAGGATTGTTGACTGACCATTAGTGGTTGAATATTCGAATCCTTGCACGTTAGCATCCTAGCCAGACAGAATCAGAGGGCTAACCACGCCTGTTAGGCCTATGTCCAGTGCCTACCAAACCAGAAGAGCCCAGCATGCAGTGAAACTGGGCCCTCGTACCGGTTATTTTGGAGAGAGCGTGCCATTATTTTGGAGAGAGCATGCAACTATCTGAAAAAAATTCTAGTCCTTGCAGTTGCTGAGCCTCCAACGATGAGACATCGGAAATATCTTGCTCTAGGATAGTATAAAATGGCAAGAACAGAAGAATCATGAGAGGAAGAAAACTGGTAGAAGGCATGGAATGGCCCACCCACCATATGCAATGTCTTGACAGTGTCTCTAAAATTTAAAACCTCAAGTCAGAAGAACCTGTTGAACACCAGGTGGCTACATCAGCAATTGAGCTACGAACAACCTCGTTCATGACAGTAAAAAAAAAAAAAAACCCATCTGGTTCTTCTGGGGTGATAGTTGATGGCTGTTTCTCAATTCAATCTCTACTGCATAACCGGACATGAGAATTTCTTCTCATCCCGCTCCTTGTGAATGAAATGATTATCCAATCAAACTATCAGTCTTTTGAACTTGCACGCTGGTAGTGATCCACAGCATACAATCCACACAAATCTTTTAAGCAAACAGAATGCACAAAAGCACACGCGTTAGTAGCTAACCGAGATACAGCTCAAGCTGACACAATGATATTATCGCAAGGCTCACGGGGAAAGTAAGAAAACCACCTTGGTTAATTTTGTAATTGACAGCAATAAATGTTTTTCTTGCGCGTGGATCATTAATTGTCTTAAAAATGAATGACAGAACAACTCAATATTTTTACTTTCATAACAAACAACCTAGTGAAAAATTCCATGCTAACTGCCAGGTATCGAAAGAAAACTCTTCAAATAAGTAAACCACCACACCGAATCCTATAGGAAAAACTCTTGCTTCTCTTGAGCTAGTTCGGCAGTAATTCTGGTGATAAATCATAGGTTTAAGCAGATGCAACAGCTGGCATTGCCTCTTCGGCCTGCAACTGCTCATAATACTTGACGAGGACTTCCCAACCACCAGGGCACATAAAACCATCAGGAGGGTTCTCACCATTTCTAGCATAGGCCCTCATCTGCAACAAAACAAAGCGGATACCAAATTACAGGTAGAAAACTATATGCAAAACCTTCAGCTGCCTAAAATACGAAGATAAAAAAAATCTTCAACAGTATTACAGGAAGTTTGAGAAGGTTCTTAAGAGCGAACTTCCACATCTTGAACCCACTATATAAAACCTACGGAACCATGCAATAACTGTGCAATAGCAAAAACAATCACCTAATGATTCCACATTACCCTTGATCAAAGAACGCACACAATCAGCAGTGATTATGCTTTCCTTTCTACTCTTAAAACAAGATTTGCTTGATGTTGTCATATTCTTTGTCAACAAATGGAGCTTGAAATGATTGGATACCTAGGACTTTTGAGTCAAACAACTCATCATAACTGACTTAAGGAAATGAATTATAGACAACAAGGAGGAATTCAGGGCTTTTTTGAGCATCAACTCTGTTAGATCCGTAGAAACAAAAATAATTATGAAATCAGATATATTGTTCCTACCTTGGTTCCAGAGATGAAGAGGAACTCTTTGGAACGAGATGGATCAAAAAATGCCATCTTCTTTGCAACAGTGTCATATGCTGCCACCTGCACAGTATAATAACAGAAAGATTACTCAATGGCTTCGCTGTGGAGATAATGCCATAAACAAGGATGTTAGAGCCTTGATTTCTCAACATCAGTAATCCATCACATCTTAAGCCACAAAACTTAAGCCCAGCAGATGCATTACAAACTCTCAAGTGTAAAGTGCCACCATTTTGACGTTAGATAGAAACAGATATCAAAGTGGAAAACAGTAAACAACAGCACCTCATTACTAGATCTAACCCTGTCTTACATGCGCATCCACCTGGCCTGCATGTTTGTCAACCAATTGTCTTCTATACTACCTTCAAAATGTTTAGTCTGACCCTATTGTGCCTAGTCAGAGTTAGCAATGGTTGTAATATGTTTCTGCAATGATGATGTTATTAATGCACTTAGATGGAAATAGAAGTTTATGATGTTGTTACAGATGCTAGCCAAAAGTGACAAATAATGCATAGGAAAGGAGCTTTGGCAGAGAGGTTAGAGGTTGTGAAACCTACCCTAAATGGCAAAATATTCAACTTCTCCAGGCCTGGAGCCATGCTTAGAACCTTTTTTCCATGATCAGGGTCATATAAATCTCTCTTCTCTGTCGGGTGACCCATACCAGCAGGATCACGACCTACAATGTAAAAGTTAGCACCTGCATTTACCCGTGCCTTGGCATGCCATTGCACTTCAGTAGGACCAGCATAATGCATAGGTGACGGGAATACAGCAACAATTGTAGTTTCAGGGTCAAGAACTCCATCTTCTAGAACCTGCTCAAAAGCAGATCCATGAATGCCAATTCCACAGCAAATAGAATCATTTTACATCATTGGTTAAAGAAAAGAATGGTAGCGGTTTTCCTAGGGTGTCAGAATATGTATCATCACAGAATGGATGATCAGATCAATGTCATCACAGGCTATGTAAAAGAAATTAATGAATACAACCTTGCTGTGTTGTTCCATCCGAACATCCAAAGGAACGTCATCAGCCTTTGTGAAACCTCCTAATGGATGAAGCAGTAGAATCGGATTCTTATAACCCATTTCCAAAAGCCGCCTGCGTGTATCATTCATCAATAAGGCATGCCCATTATGAACAGGGTTTCGTAACTGAAATGCAAAAACTGCATCAGCTTGACGCCTATCAAATTCCTTCCTGAGTTGTTTGGGAGAAAGCCTGTAATGATCAAGTCCATCATTGTATTTGATGGGCTTTAGCACTTCTAGATCTCCACCTAGGAGCCAATTTCCTGCTGGAGCAATGAATTCCTCAACGTACGGCAATCCAGGTGCAGTTGTCCCCCATGTTCTAGCTATTCTTTCTTCTTTGTTATGCTTGTATATCTCAATACTGCAATAAAACTTTAAATTCAGAAAATTCCCTTTTGGTTAAGAGAAGAAAGTCAAGTAACTTGGCAGGTCTGGAGCAGCTTGCATATGTGAAATGATTTTTTAAATTCAAAGGGCAATGCAGCATGACTACCCACCCAACAACGGAAAATCAAAGTATAACAGCAGGAGTCCGCTTTCCAGCAGTGTAAAACACAGCCTCTGCTGAAATTTCAGCCCATATGGTTTCTAACATGATGATCACAACCAAGACAAGACCGATAATTGGGTTTTGACACACATGGTAAAGCTGTTGGCTGTCCTGAAGCTGTTTCACATAAACATTTGCTTCAAACATGTAAACAAGAACATCCACTATGTGTTTAAATGAGCTCCTCTAATGCCACACGACAATGGGTATTCACACCATCAATTCATTCAGAATTCCAGACATGGAAGTGTGCCCTCCTGGAACATCAAAAGATTAACCGAACGAAAGCAACTTCGTAATGCATTTCTTTGCTTCAATTCCCACATTCAGAAAATAGCTCTTATCCTTTCCGAAAGATCAACTACCATTGTTTTTTTACTCGAAAACACAACACGAGTTATTAAAAATTCCTGTCAAAACAACAAACAGCATTCCATTTCCACATAAAACTATTAAATAACAGATGGTGTAACCTCGTATAAATTCCAGGTTTAACTGTACTGATTATTAAATTTGCACGCTTGACCACATTACAGAAATGCGTGTGTGTATTCTATTGAGATATACTTCTTTAAAGCCACCATGGCAAAACACGACCATGAATAAATAAAATAAGAAGAAAATATATGCAAGAGAAGGAGATTAACTAAACCTTCGAAGAATAGCAAGCAAATCACCCTCAGGACCAACCAATCCAACATCTTTTGAAGACCCAATACTCTCTTTGGTCTCGTCATCAATTGCCAAAACAATAGGAAGCGACATATTCACAACAGTCCCATTTTCCATTCTCAAAGAATTAAAATGCAAACTCTGCAAATACTCATTCTCCCTCATAAACCCTTTCAAGGGACTCGCCCATCCTTCACTTATCACATGAACCCACTCCACATCAATCTTAGCCAGCCTCGCTTTAGGCAGTGACTCTGCTTCCAAGGTTTTTGACCCCCTCTCGCTCTCTGGCACTATAACATCCACCAAGACCCCACCATCTGGCTCAATCAAGGAGCTCTTTATAACTGTACCGGAAACAGAAGCTTGAAACATTCCGGGTCTTTTATTGCTGTATAGAATAGGGTTTAATGCGTTTGAATGGTAGATTGGTTTTGGTCGGATTGCTGGGAATTTTGTTCTGTTTCTTTCGTGACAATTGAGGTTAATTATGCGAGGAGATATGGTTAGTTTAATTGTTAAAGACATGATAATGACGGTGATTTTTTTAATGTTTTTTAAGTTGCTGTCAGAATTTGTGGGGTGGTTGTCGTGGGAGCACGGTGGAGAGGCCTGGTGGGGGGGGCTCTGAATTTGGGCAGCATTTTTAACAGGAATATGACTCAACTGCTAAAGAGATCCACACGTTTGCTTCTCTTGCCTTTCGTGGATGGAGGGAGCCCGGCTTCTACTACTAGTCTCCATTGTGGCTGGGGAACAGAGCCAGGAGGGCAATAATGGTATCATGAGAGATGAATGGAAGCAACTAGGCAGTAATGGCCACAACTTGTCGTGGCGTGCCCAGGTCTAAACCACTGTGATGGTCAAGAAATCCTGCCCCCTGGCCAGGCCCACCAACTAGTCCAGGGCCCGCCGAGAAAAAAACTATATTTATAAAAAATTTAAGGCACTTTAATGAAAAGAGTGTTTTTTTTTTTTAAGGTTTAATCTGTTTTTTTAATTGATATTTAAAAATTTTTTGATATAAAAAAATTAATATATATTTTTTAATATCCGGTGTAGTAAAACCCACGGCTGGATAGGTATTGCCAATATATCTTGAAAACCCAAACCATTCATGTTTGCCGCCATGCGTTTGGTAGTACCAGGAAATCATTCCGCCTCTCCCCGACTTTTATTTACTCGTGTGAGTGTCGGACTCCTTTACTTGTACTCTGTTTTTCTGAGGGATTGGAAAAGGGGTGGATGAGAGAGGAGAGATTAGACAAGAGGGGTTGGAATTATTCTTTGTTTTGGCACCAGGTATGAGAAGAACCCTTGAAAGAACAAGAGATAAGCGTTCCTCGTTTATAATTTTCACTCGTTTAAATATATTGGTTCTTGCGTCATTCGTCATTCTCTTCTCGATCATTTCCGCCTTATCCAGTCTATTAATCTTGGTAAATGACGGTGGCGGCTAGAAATCGGCAAGGAATGGTCCAATTTAAATACCTTCACATGGTAGACCCCAGCAGAACAAAACTGAAGAGTAAGGGCATCGGGTGATTGAGTTCAGTTGCTCCTCGGGTAAAATTATTGAATATCCTTATTTCATAACAAAAGAATTAGAATTAGGTTTGGTCAACTATAATGTGTATATTATCCATACGAGGAATCTTCTAGTTGAGAAGATCCATCGAATTGAAACGAGGAGAAGGTAGAGCAGTCAGGCAAAGGCTTGCTCTTCTTGTCCACCTGCCACAAGAGTAGTTTTTTCACGCTTGTTTTTGTCAAGGGGACTGAAGAAAAGGTTGCTCCTGTAAGGGATCTTCGAGATAAACAGAAAATCTCAAATTCACGAGGTCTATCCTTGTCCCGCCACCCTTCTTGACCTTAATGGTTATGCAGATTGCTTTCTACTTTATAATTGACTCGAACGAAAAATTCATCACAACTA
>Ga0325410_1007005_pt1 | contig 12352 bp, 6 predicted proteins | sample PopdelMetagenome_16_FD_206182 | JGI IMG/M metagenome (GOLD analysis project Ga0325410, IMG submission 206182) | Populus deltoides microbial communities from Bellville, Georgia, United States - Xylem-PdIQD-R3 | ecosystem: Host-associated > Plants > Phyllosphere > Stem > Wood/Secondary xylem... | reverse complement strand
AATAACTTAAATTGTTATGTAAGATTCTAATAATAATTTTATATTACTTTTAAATATTTTTTACTCTTATAAAATGTAAACAACAAAAGAAAATAAAATCAAAGTTATTTCTATAAAAATAAAGAAATAAAACAAACATGATAAACAAACATGTTTTATGAATATATAAAAATGAGATAAAACGTTAAACTGCAAAATTGAAAATCAAATTCATATTCTTGTAATTTTTATCTAACCTAGTTGAATCACAAAGGGTTTTCTTAGTTTTTGAAATATTAAAATTTGCAACTATAAATAAATATCTCAAAGCTTAAATTCTCATCTCTAATGTTGAAATCTAATTTTTATATATCTGAAAAAATTCAAATTGAACACATGCACACAATTTAATGCTTGGGCACCCAATAGCTTCTTTACTAAAAGAGGTTTGATTCTCAATAACTCTAATTTATTTAGTTATTAATTAATATGCAAGGGGGGAAACTACCTCCATTTTGTACCCTAAGAACTAATAAACCTTCAGCTGATAAAAAAAATAATTAATTGATAATAATATCCTATAAGAATGATGGGAAGAAATCCTCCAATATTTTATTTGGAAATGATTAAATCTGTTATGATGTACCTAAAAGAAGAAGAAAATTTGAGATATGATTGGTCAAGAGACTAAACCATCCAAGATATAAAGAAATCAAACTTATATGAAAATTTGAACTATGTTATCTTAACAAAATCAATCTTTATTATTCAAAGTACTTGTGAAATCATCTTCAAACACAACAATGTACTTGTAAAACACAATGCAACAAATTTTTAATAATCATTTTAGATTTTGACAAGCAAAACCAATTCAAAAACACAAATTCCATCGCTAGTGTTATTAATCTTTAATTCATTCAAGTGAAATTAAATTTGTTTTTTTTTTAGATTTAATCTCTACACCCTTGTCAAAATTCTATATATAATTTTTTCACATCTTTTTTTCCTAATTTTTTCAAGCATGACAATAATACTTTCTAAGTTTGTAATTTTCTTGCTTTCTTTTTCCGAATAGGAGAGATGTGGGAAAGGTAAGTGTGAATAAATTTTACATGGGATTAGAGTTTTATTAGAGAATTAAGAAGAAAAAAGGTAAAGTGGTGTTTACTTCTAAACATAGTTTTTTTTCCATCTTTAGTTTTTTATTTATTCTAAAGGTATTTTTTCCATGGAGAATCAATGAAATATGTTTATTGGATATAAATTTTATAAAATAGAAAACAAGGAAGTCATTTGGCTTAAATTGAAAATATTAAAATGAATGACTATAAAACATTAGATTAACTAAACAAGATCCTTTTTTGTATAGTGAAGAGTTTGGAAAACTTTTTAAAAACAACATTAAATTTATGTATTTTTTAAAAGAAAGCATTAAGCATGAATTTAGTAATGGTTTATTATAAATTTAGAAAAATAAATTTGATAAATATATTAAAATGGAGAGTGAAAAATATATAGAGCCTTATAAAATCTTACAACTCATGGTCTCTCTTCTCGCTAGCCACCATCAAAAGCTATGGTAACAACCATACAACTCTTTTTCCTCTTGGCCAGCGGCAAGAACATCAACACAGTAGCCTCCCTATGCCAACCTCCTCCTTCTCCTCCATAATTGCTCCTCTCAGTCATAGCCACCTGATGAAGAATTAAAATCGAGAGGAAGAAAGAATCAGATCTAAAAGTTAGAAACAAAAGTAAAAGCATTTTTTAATATTTTTTTCTTTGTTTTGCAAGTGATGGTGTATGACACCGCCAACACAGACATGAAGAGAAAGAGGAGATCTATTTGATCCTTTTATTTTTTGCTTCATCGATGATGGTGTGTGAGAACTATGTGCTACCATTGTTCCTGCAATTCCAAAGGCTTCCCAACATTGTTCTGGATTCTGGCAACTTCCCCAGATTATTTCATGAATTTCAGGATGTCGATTTGGCAGATGTTTTATGTGTTTTATTTTTAAATTTTAAGCTTATATTGTTTGTAGTGTGTGAGTAATTAATGTAAAAGAGGGTGTGTATGTGTGTTTGCATTTTATTTTATTTTTTAAAATGAATAATAAAAAAGAAAGATAAAAAAAATAATTAACCCAAATTTTTTAATTGCATACTACTAAATTCTAAAAGTTTTTCATGCATATTTTTTAAAAACAAAAATGTATTTTTATTATGTTTTAAAAATACAAAATGGATATCATAACCAGTTTATGATTATCTATTGGGATCTGATCATAATTTCAAAAATACCATAATGATTAATTTGTTTAACTAATATTCAGGGTATAAATTTATAACATAATGCATATTTACGATATTAAATTAAATAAATTAATAGCAATGAACATTAGAAATTAGTTATATCGAGAAAATAAGTGTGATGCTAAAATTTAGGCTTTAGAACAGCTAGGATTTAACTCAATTGAACCTTAAATGAGACTAATAGATTGAAACATGATCTAGAAAAATAATTTATCAACAATATAACATACCTTAGGTAGGGTGCATTGGGGGTGATGCATCTTTCCCTTACACAACTAATCCCTTTACCTAGGCTATTGTAGACCATAGGTTTTCTAATGACCATGATACTAGGTGGCGACTCTCTCAAATCATAACTATATGATTAAACCTAAAACCCCTTCAATTCCAGGAGGTAGATCCATCATACAACGTTGTGCACGTCACAAAAACTAGCATCTTTAAATGGTGGCATTTCCTCATTATTGTTGTCACACTTGTTTTCCACCTCCTGATCTTGTAAAACCGTAACTCTTTTTTTATTTATTAAGACACTAAGTGACTTATTCCTAAACATAAAAAAAAAACACTTAATATCATAGTTACAAGGTGTTTGAGTATTAGATTTACCTTTAGAATCAGTGAAGGCTTCTTTCTTGGTCTTATATGGTTTGGGTTTCACACCTATATTCGGTTTGGATTGGGCATCCCTCTCCTTCCTATAATTTGACCTCTATGATGAGAAAGAACCTAGATTTCATACTTTTTATGTAGTGTCATTTTTCTTGCATTGTCATTCAACCTTCGTAGTCATATACATCATGTCTTCTAACTCCACTTAGTGCTACAACTCCACTATGTTCATTATATCGCGACTCAAACCATTCAAAAACATAGCCTTAACACCTTTTTTATCCTCCTCTATATTTGCTCGAATCATAGTGACTTTCATCTCTTTATGTTAATTATTTACACTCTTAGAAACTTGAATTAGGTTTTGCAACCTTTAATATAAATCATGGTAATAGTGCCTCATAACATATCTATTTCTTATGATTACCTTTATCTCATCCCATATGTCAACGAGCCTCTCATGGTTTATCCTCCCACTCAAAACAAGTTGATCCCTCAAATTATAACATAATCGATAAATTTAATAGCAATAAGTTTTACCTTTTTTTTTTCCTCTGATTAATGGTGATAATTGAAGATCCTTAACCTTTCCCTCCAACTCTAAATATGTCTCGAGATCATTTCTCCTCTAAAATGTTAGGATTTTTATCATAATACTTTTCAAGTTTCAGTCCAAGCCATAACGATACTCAAAATCTCTTCTTATATCCCTATGGATAAAATTTTTATTTTGCCTAAATCCCTTATCTTTTTAGTTTTTAGACTGCTAAAATCTATCACATTGGCTAATTGATGCATGGTCAAAATCCTCAGCCTTTTTTTTTTTCTTTATTCTCGTTAACAAATTCATCTAAAGATGGAATATGATGTCCTTTTAATATCCTGACATTAGGACCTTTTTGGATTGATCCCTTTCATAAACTAGCAACCATGGCTTTTTTTTTCATTATGTCAAAAACCTCACCGAACCTCACATTCATCCTCTTATATTGATGTTTCATAGCCTGTAACATAAAGAACAAGTTTCCCCTCTCTTTTGATGATCCATCTTCAAAAGACATCTTTAAAATCTAAAATTTCATTTTAGTAGAAAAATAAAAATTCTTAGAGACTCCCTTATGTGTTACATTCAATATAATACAACATCACTCGTGTTTCACTTAATTCTAACTTTTTATGATAATATATTTACCTTTTCTGTCTTGTGCTCTCCTCTTTAGTTCTTTATAGAACTAATCACAAATAATAATAAAAAATCACATCCTTTTAACAATCAACCGTAGATTTTTGGACTTATAAAACAATTAAAAAATGAAAATAACAATTATATGAATTCACAATGACAAAAACGATAACAAAAATGAAAAATATTTAAAGTTGATTATGATACTTCTAGAGTGGGAATTGAGTTGTTATAAGTCAATAAGAAAGGTTGATAACTTATTTCATTAAAAAGCTAAATGATACAAGGAAAAAGTACTTCACCTATAACAAAGAGTTCTATGCTATCATTTAAGCACTTTACCATTGGGGTCATTACTTTCTACCCAATGAATTCATGATTTATTCAAATAATGAAATACATAAGCATTTGAGTAGCTAACAAAAGTTCAACACTCGACATTCAAAATGGGTAGAGAGTTCCTTCAATCCTTTGAATTTGTTTTGAAATATAAATATGGAAAATTAAAACCAAGTGGAAAATGCTTTAAATTGAAGTTATGCCCTTATAAATGCAATGCAAATCATCTTAGTTGGCTTTGAAATGATGAAAGAATTGTATAAGGATAATTTGAATTTTAGCTATCTTTGGAAAACTTATTGAAGTGGACAAAGAACCAGTATTTCTTGCAAGATGGCTTTTTATAGAAAAGGAAAACACTTTTTATGCCACAAAGTTCTGTTCGAGAAGCTATAATATATGAGGCGTATAATGGTGGCCTTGTTGGATATTTTGGAAGGGAGAAAACGCAACAGTTTGTGCAAGATTACTTTTATTGGCCAAAACTAGTTTATGATATGAGTCGAATCGTGAACAGGTGTTGAAATTGCCATGAAGAAAAGAAGCATGACAACAATGCTAGATTGTATACTTCTTTGCTAATTCTAGTACGGTGGAAAGATTTAACCATGGATTTTATTCTTAGCCTACCCTGAATTTTTTTTTTTTGTAATGGTGAATAAATTTTTAAAAATGGCACATTTCATCCTTTACAACAAAATTGTCGATGTTACTCATGTTGTTAACTTATTCTATCGGGAAATTGCTAGACTTCATGGAATTCTATAAACCATTGTTTTTTATTGTGATACCTAATTTTTAAGTCATTTTTTAAAGATTTTATAGAGAAAGTTGGGAACCAAGCAGAAATTCAGTGTTTCATATCATTCTTAAATAGATAGGCAAACTGAAGTGGTGAGCTGCGCCTAGGTTTTTGTTGTGAAGCTTGATTAAAAAAAACCTATGGGAGTGGAAATTGTTACTTCCTCATGTTGAGTTTTCTTACAACCAATCCATTAGTCAAACAATGGGCTATAATTCATTTGAAGTTATATATAGAAAGAATTCAATCAGTCTTATAAACTTATCCCTTTGTTTAATTCATAACAAATTGAATGTAGATGCTTCAGAACAGGACAAACAACTCAAACAACTTCATAAATGAGTCAAGAATTAGATTGAGAAATAAACTTGAAAAATACAAAAACTAGCAAATAAGCATAAGTATGCCATGTTCAAACTAGGTGGCAAAGTTTAGATCCATTTAAAAAGAAAAAGATTTTTGAACAAGAAATTTCCTAAACTTCAACCATGTGTTGATGGCTCTTTTAAAGTTTTACAAAAAAATTAGAGACAATACTTACAAGATTGAGTTGCTAGATGACTATGGAGTTTCAACAACTTTCAATGTGTTTAATTTATCTTTTTATATTGATGATGAGTTACTAGACTCGAAACGAGTTTTTTCCAACCATGAGAGATGATAGTGGTGGATCGAGTTTGAATCTAGCCCAAAAAATTTTGAATATTCCACCCATAGTGTAAGAGTTTTTAGTCTAAAAAGAGGATATAGACCTAGTTGAATTTTTTTGGCCAAAATGGCTAAATCTAATTAGTTTAAAGTTATATCCAAGTATGTTGGTTTCCAAAGTGATATTTTGTTTTTGTATTCTATTTGTTTTTTATGTTTGGAGGTTTGTTTTAAATATTAAAGCGGTGAAGACTTAATTGATATGTTTTATTGTGGCTTTTTCTATTCTTAGAAGGATGTTCCAAGCTTATTTTTATCTATTTTCATATTGTGCTTCAAAATGTGTATGAAATTTAGCTTTTGAAATATATATTTTTATTAAATTTTTTTATCTCAGATTTCTAAAAAGGTGAAATTAACCTGTTATTATACAAAGAGTGGTGTGATTTATCTCAAAGAGTTTTCAATCTCATTTTGATTTATCTTTATTCTTTTCAATCAAAACAGTATCATGTTTATGCCCCTTGCAGATCCTAAAGAACTCGCCAAAGGGCTTGCAGATCTTATCTCACGCTCTATCACAAGGTGAATTAGCTAAATGGGTTCTCGCAGAAGGTTCTTTAAACATGAAACTAACAAAGGCCACGGATTAAAAGGAACACATTCCTGAAGCTGAAGGAAATAATCTGCAGCAAAGACTAACTGCGTGCTGGGAAGCATTAATCCATTTGGACAATGCAGTTGAGAATGCAGTCCATTTATTTTCAGAATAAGGAACTACGGTCTCCACACAAGAGATATCAAACAGTCCTGGAGCTGAGTTATATGGTGATGCTGGTAAGCTAATTCCATCAATTGTGAGTAAGCTCAGTGCATCTGCGGAACTAGTGAAATGCAGGAGCCATATTTCATGCAAGATTAGGGTTGAAGTTTCGGGACTGGAACCTTCATTAGGAACATTTGCTGAGAGTGTATCCGAAAGGGTTGTCGTCATTGTTGAGCGAGGATGAACTCATGCCAACCTTCAGTGTGCTGAGTGGACATGAAACTAAAGGTTCGAGACTCCAGAACTTGAAGAGAGCCCATTTTCAGTATGTTAAAGAAACAAAGGGTTCAAATTCCGGGCCGGATACCAGCTTGAACAGGTGGGTCTGTTGATGCTCGTCTGGCCCATTGATAGCCTCATGCAACAGGATAGCCATGATCTTGCTGCAATGAAATCGGCAGGCCGAGAAACATCTATAAAAAGGAAGGGTGAGAACTTTTGGATCTTTCTTGCTAGCAAACTCATTTTTTCATGTGCATCCTTTACGTGCTAGTTCATGGGCCTCTCTACTTTGAAATATAAAAAGAAAAAGGGAAAAAGCAAAGATCATCTTTACCTTTTTCCAATCTCTCACCTTTGAGAATTAGTTCTCCTTTTGATTTTTCGTGCAGTTTTAATATAAAACTATAAGCCTTGGCCCCTTTTTCGTGTAAATTTCAAGGCATGTCAGTCAATAATGCAGCTCTCTCGGCACTAGCAATAACACTACCAGAGATATGTTCGGATTTCTGTAAATCCCTAAGAAGGTATGCCTGAAAAATATGCTCCTGTACATGCATATATGACTTTGTCTTGCTTTAGTAACATGCCAAACTCTGAATTCTTTATTGGGATTCATTCACTCCACATGAATAATTACCATAGGTTTTTTTGAAGCTATGACGGCTAGTGCAACATGGAATTTCAAGGCTTAGGAACTGTGTTCATGGGCGCCTAATTAACAAGGACTAGACTAATGATGGCCATTTTAGACTCTATGAAGAGTCCCATAGGAACCTCTGAAATATAAGCCCAAAAAGAAATTTCTGTGTTGATGATTAAGTTGTATTGACTAGAAGGCAGAGCCATCCTTATATTTCTATGGAAATTGGAATAAATCATGTCACTAGTAGGGAACATTACCCAGTTAATGTGCACTTAGAACTTTACCCTGGATAATTCAGATAAAAACTATAGTAATGGGGTCAAATGTGAAAGGAGTGTTGGACAGGCATGCTGGGTCCAAAATAGAGGCATTGTTTAAAGTGGAATATCATTTGATACATTGTTTTCAAATTGGGAAGATAAAAGTCCTTTGATTAATGTGTTCCGTACCATAGCCGGTTTAAGGTGAACATGGATCTTGAGTAAAAATTATAAATAAAATATTTTAAGAAATATTTTTTTATTTTAGTTTTTATATATGTGACGTTTTAAGCAATTTTTATTTTGTATTGAGATAATTATAATTTTATAAAGTATAATCAATAAAATTACTTTATTTATTCTTAGAATTTTTTTATTAAATGGGAATCCTGAGCCGTTGCCCAATTTACCAATATGCTTTTACGGGTCTATGTGGGGGGGTAAGACTCTCAAATGGATTGTCCTTTTGCGTTCATATTTCTCTTGTAATTATGTGCTTATTACTTTTGCCCTTTTACTCGCAGTTGAATGTGGTATTTGCACACTCTTATTCTCCTTAAAGACGAAGAAGAATCGGTTTGAGTAATTATGGACTATAATGTTTAAGGCTTACAATAAGACAACATTATTGGATATAATGGCTTTGGCGAGATTTGTGGAATCTATTAGGTGCGCGTGTTTACCTTTGCATTATTTGCCAAACGCCAAGAGCTGTGCCAAGCTAAAGCCACTCCTCGTGTCCATGACTTCAAAGGAAACTTCGTCAATGGACTGTACTAATTCAGTTGAGATTAGGGTTTTCTTCGTCAATGAACTTCGTCAATGAACTGTACTAACTCCACAGCTCGGAAACCTGCCATCTATTCTATGTTTACTATAATCCTAGCTAGGAGTGAAACTTGATACGAAATGAACCTATAAAATTAGATATTGATCAGTCTAATCATATGCGTAGCATTCCCTTGTAAAGAGCAGCGATTGTGCATGAAAGGGGATGATGCATTCCAGTAATGCAGCCTTGCCCCACGGTACTAACATGGGTGATATTATGGCTGATTGGCTGTCAAGTACTGTGTTTAGGATCATAATTAAGGCTCTGTGTGCAAGAGGGATGATGAATTAATGATGTAAGGGAAGATCCATAGCATAATTTATTGCAGCATCCTAGAAACTTTAGTAGTAATCTCCAGTAAGGTAGCAATGCCCCCACCATACTAGCTAGCATTGGTCATGGTATCCTTGCCATGTGTGTTTATTTATCATTTTTAAGGTTCTGCACTGCTATTTTTTTTGGTGGGGTTTAATTTTAAATGCAGAAGGGCTAGATTTCTCTTTGTTCCTTTTCATTTAGAAAAATGACAAAAGAAGAGAAATAAAGCTCGTTGTCACTGCATAAAGCTTGGGAGAGACAAAACTATATACTAGTCTGACTACCGAATCTTCAGTTCTCACAAAAGAACAGAAAACAAGCTTAAAAAACTGTCTCCCTGAATAAAAAAAAGCATGTTATGATCCTCCTAATCTTTTGTTTGCATGCTTCAACAGTAGTGTCATCTCAAGGAAAAAGGTCGGTCACACAATGGAAGAAACCGCTGATCTTTCAGATGCGTGAACCCTCCAATGGTTTAGTCTGCTCTCTGCATGCACTTACACCCCTTTGAGTATCTCCATTGTCGAGGATGTCCAGATTTGTAATGTAAACTGTAAAGCAAGTACAAATTGAACAAAGAAATTTTTTTTTCTTGTAGCAATGGCAATAATACACCAGCATAGGTCCATATCAAGCGACAACAAGAATATCAAGGAATAAGTGCAATAATACAAACAATATTTCCAACGACTATAGCATATAACACAATGATTGATTGGAGAGAGACAGGATGGTTGGCAAGTTGTCTAATACACATAGCTTTGGTGGGGACTATGTTGGACTACCACAGTATAAACATGAACTTGCTACGCAAATTAGAGAGCACATCATGAACATCATAAATGGATAAAGTTATTTGAAAAATAGCTACAACTTTCACTGTTTTGTGTATAATGGAAAAGAACTTTGAAAATATGGCTGATGGGATCATAGGCATGGGGCCACGGAGCACTTAGGAGAGAATTTTTGTCCCAGATCTTTTTAAACCCACTTAAACTTTGTTTGGCACATGTCTGCTTTGTATATCAGAAATTATAACGAAATCCTAAAAAGACAAACCCTAAAGAGAATTATAAGGGATGACAAACTCTTAAACCTTGTTGTTCCTTGGATTAATAACTAGCTTGTATTGAAAAAACAAGAGGGTAAAGGTAGAGAGAAAGGGTTTCATTACGACTCATTCGACACACAAATTAATACATTCTTATCCGTATGGCCTCAATCCCCCACCACCATCACCACCACCGCCAATGACAACGACAATGACAAATTGCATATATATACCTTTCCCGCATGCATGCACCCACTTTCATATTCATAGTCAAAATCACTCCCCGTTAACCCTTTAGATAGGCTAAATAGAGGTATATTTATATATTGTTAATTATCAATTAAATTTCTACTTGGGATTATATTGTTTTTGCAATAAGATGGACGCAAGTTCCAACAACTTATCTTGCGTAACTATTTCGCAATTAAACTAGTGCAAATTAATTTCAACCACCTAATTTTAAGAATAAAATAAAAGGGCAAGTCTTTCTTTTTCCTTTTAGAAAACCTAAGAAAACTAATGTAGGTTATGAGATTGGTAACCAAGGAGAGCAAGTAAATATAAATATAGCATGGAGCATCGAGCCAGAAGAAAATTAACCTAGCTATAATAGATTAGGACGAAAACACAAGTCCTACTAATTAAAATATCATAATAAAACCAAGGAAGGCTCATGATTTATTTGCTGCTGTATATAGTTGCTGCTCATCTCCTCGTTAATCACCGGACTTCTTCTTCCAGGTGCCAATACAATTGGCTAGCCCATAAACTTTTTAGTCTTCATAGTCCCTCGTGTTCCTTAAACATATATACAGTTTAGTTCATGGTCCTAGGTTTATGGAAACTTTAGTTTATTTTGGATATTATCGATTATCATTTAGGATTATATATATATAATCTAAAATGAATTTGAGAAAAAAAGTATTCTAGATAGCTAATGAGGTTCACATGAATCTTTCTAAAATCAAGTTCTTTCTAAGGATGATGGAGAGGACTAGACTTGGATAACACAATACCTTCAAAACAAGTCATGTTAAGCTTAGAGCACCCTCCAATACTCAATCTGGTGTGTGTGTTTAGAGTTTACATCAGATGATTGCAGAGAGAATTATAGCTAGGAAGAAAATGAAGATGGAACTGACCTACCTTAAGAAAAGAAAGAAAAGAAAAATACAGGCAATGTAATATCGAAGGGTTTGTTCATGGGAACCCGTGATGATGAACCGAAAGAGAATCAGGATAGCGAGATGGACCCAGAGAGACAGATCCACTGGCCATAGCCAACTGAATTAAGTAGTTTGCTGGAGCTCTACTTAGCTCTTATAAAGTAGCCGGATTTATCCCGTGACTCAGCGGCGGTTCGCCCTCGTAATCGGTCGTTATGGTTTGCAAGAATGTTACCATTAATACTGCATTAATGGTGGAAACTCAATACTCTTCAATACATCTTTTCTTAATAGAAAAAATCTAGAGTTTAAACCCTTTTTTATGTAACCAGTGGTGGATCTAAATGCTGTCACTAGAATTGTTTGATTAATTTAAAAAACAGAAAAAAAAAGTATTTCTTTAATTATGAGTACAATATTTATCATTAATCAATTAAACATCTTATTTATTTTAAGGGATTGACTTGATGGTTAGCATTCTTCTCACATTCAATCATTTCATTTCCTCTTTAATTGCATAATCTAATTATAAAAATTGATCCTTAGCTCCTGCATTAATTTATTTTTTTTACGATTTTATTGGGATATTAATTTAGCAAGTGAAGTTTAAAATTTTTAAAAAATAAATAATAATTTTCTTGCCGAGTTGAGTGGGGTCAATTGAGTCAATTTATTACTATTTGCTTTAAAAAAAAATAGCATGAATGGTTCTTACAAATTAAATTTAAGGCGATGTTCTAACTATATTTATATGATTGATAAACTCTTAGATATAATTTTACATTTTTAATTGCATTTATTCAGTTTTTAATAATATATTATTTTTCAATATATTTTTTTTATCTAGATTATTTTATTTAAATTAACATAAATATATAATTGAATAGAACCCTATAAAAGTCTTTATATGGGGATTTGTCTCAAACTTACCATGCAAATAGCTTAGAAAATATTTTTATAAAAGAATAAAACAAGTCTAATTAAGTTAAGAGAATGTTAGGTCGCATTATATTAGAATAAAAACTTAAAATGAAGATAATAAGATATCTAACCATTAAATCAAGTTTAGATTTATATAAAAAATTATATATATTATTTTCTTGTTGGAAGTTACTACATCACTCATCACACTATTAAATTTCTTGAAAGTGCATG
>Ga0325410_1007004_pt1 | contig 12353 bp, 7 predicted proteins | sample PopdelMetagenome_16_FD_206182 | JGI IMG/M metagenome (GOLD analysis project Ga0325410, IMG submission 206182) | Populus deltoides microbial communities from Bellville, Georgia, United States - Xylem-PdIQD-R3 | ecosystem: Host-associated > Plants > Phyllosphere > Stem > Wood/Secondary xylem... | reverse complement strand
CTTAAAAAAAAATACTACGAATGTCTTTTGAGTATCATTGTTTTTCTTTTTATTTAAAATAATGTTGAGTGTTAAGGCACGCAACATTGTGTTGTAACACTTTAAATAGTTTATAAAATTATTATTTTTCTTTACTCTAATAATCTAGTTTCTACAAAATATAAAATATACATATAAATCAACAACAAAAAAAAAATTCAAATTACAGTACTTGTTGATAGAAAATAAACTTGAAAAAGTAAATTGAGGCAAGGATCAATCCTCTAGCTTTAAAACAATTTATTATCTGCTTTCTAGTACTAGCAATGTGATTGCAATATTGTTTTCATTGTTTACTCAATCTCTTATTCTTGACAGCACAACCAAGAATAAACAACGAACCAAAATTTATATGTTACTCTCTATAAGAATTTTGATTGAAGGAATGTAAAAGAAAAGAGTTTTAGAAAGACTTAAAGGTTTCTCCATTCTTAAAACCATGTCAAAATTGTCTCTTTTTATAAACAATTCTGAGAGATAATTTTAATGTACTTTGTAAAACCAAAAGATATAACTTACTGATTTTAAAACACATAACTCTATTTCAATTAGAGTTTTAATAGGCACAACTTTTTCATTCACACCCTAACAATTCTTTATATGAATGAAAGTTATTTGAAGACATAGAAATAGAAAGTAACAATGAAAAGTCACTACATCAGGCAATGTAGCTTTTAACCTTGAACCTTTCCTAGTGAAAACTATCAGACTCACTCAACTAACTAGTTAACATTATATCTTAAACTGTTTATTCTTTTGTGTGAAACTAGATAACAATTCCTTTTCTTATAATATTAGTTCTCATAGTTGTGTTCATTTTGTCCTCGAATATGTCTTGGTTTTAGAAAGTGCTTTAAAGAATTTAGCATTTTCAATTCTCAAGTAGCCTCATTTCATATTGATTAATATTTAAAAGTGTATTTTATCAAGGTTTTACATCATCATTTTGCACTTCAAGTATCAATAACTCCTTAACTAAAGCATGTTTTATAATAACAAGTCTGATACTATAAGATACCTTTAATTTATGGTAAATGTTCATCTTAAATGCAAGCCTATCACATAAATCAAAGGATTGATTGATGAGTTTAACTACTGAAATTGAGAAGACAAAAAGAGAGGCAAGTTTAGAAAAGAGATGTTGGTTCAGTCCAAACTGGAACACTATTCAGTTATTGGATCATACCTAGAGCTGTAGAACTTGGATTTAGGTCTGATTTATATGGATGGAAAGCTAAGACATAGGTCTAAAACTTTCATGAAGAATCCAAGATTCAAAAAGACCTTTTTCAAGTTCAAATTGTAGCAACAATGGAGAAGTCGGAGTCTATCCTGCAGCCCAGACATTGTTCAGTGTTCAGCCCATATCTCGAGTTCTAAAAGTCCAAATGCATCGATTCATTTTTTGTTGGAAAGCCGAGACAATTTCCTATAACTTTCATGAGGACTATCTATTCAAATTCTAACATTAGCAATGACGTTTTGTTTAGATAAGAAGATAATAATTGTCACCAAGTCAAGATGTGGCCACCCACTCAACAATCAGTCATCAAATCAATAGTTCTAAATTTTGGCCTATAAAAGAAGGCATTTGCCATGCATTTAGGCATCTTGGTTTTCAGATCAAGATCATGTTCTTGCTCTCTCTTTTTACATTTTTGTAATGCTTAAGTTTTGTTTATATTAATCTCTTATTTATACTTTTCATTTCTTTTCCTTTACTTAGTTAACTTATATCTTATTTATGTTCTTATCTTGTTTATTTATGTTTCTCTCTTTTATTATGTTTAGCTAAGTTTATTATGTCAAGGTGTAAAGGTTACACTAATAGTGTAAGAATAAGTATAGTATAAACTCAATATGGACTTTAATGTTTGATACTAACATGTTTTGTATTTGTTATCTTGTTCACTTTTAATATTTTGCTTGTTAAATGGTTAATCTAGATTTATATTATATAACCATTGGTACAACAAATACTTGGCACTTTCATAGCCCAACCGTATGGTATAACCGACACCTGTGCTATGAAAGGAACTTGATTTGTTGTTAACATAAGTTATAATCATGAATACCTGACAACATTTACAAGTATTAACATTATTCGAATAAGGTAACTAATGTAATTATGTAACAATTTATAATTTGATTGGAACCTCCTTTGTGTGTGGTTTCCAGTTGAGTAATAAAAAGAGTATATACTATACTTGTTTGAAATACCATTAGTGGATCCTCTAACCTTAACAATTATTTTATCCTTGTTTAATCCTTATATCAATATCACATCTCAAAGCTCTCTTCAACTCCTTTTCTATTATTATCTATTTCTTTATTTGTAGTTTATACAGTTAACCTCCATGTGATTCGACCCCAGTCTTATCGAGTTATTTATTACTTCGACACTCCTACACTTGGGAGAAGACATCAACTCTTTAATCGTGTCACACACTCATATAAGTGATTCTTATTAAGAGTATCATGCAATGCTCCACTTGAATTTCTCAATCTGTAAGAATCATTAAAAGCTTAATTTATCTTGTTTTTGCTGCAAGTAGCACTTTTCATCATAAGAATAAGTAAATTTGCTACTTCTGAACTAACATATGATTCAATTGTCCTTTTGAATCTAGATCTTGGAATCTCTAGTCAACTAGGTTGAGTTGTCATCATGACAATTCTTTGAATATAAGATTGAATCTCATTCTCCTCTATGATTTATCGACTTACTCTCTTGTTAAGCATTTTATTAGTGGATCCATGATATTATCCTCTAACTTTAAATAGTCAATAAAGATAATCTTATTTGAGAGCAACTATCTTAAGGTATTATATCTTTAACAATTGTGTCAAGACTTATCATTATATATAATATTTTATGCCCTACCAATTATAAATTGATTATTGCAATGTATATAACTTGTTGACATAAGATTTTGGCCAACTTGGAATATTATCAATAACATTTTAGAAGCTACTCTGCTTCTTTTTCATCTTTTTCTAAAGTTAAAAACTCAGACTCCTTCATAGATCTGGATATGCATGTTTATTTAAAGAATTTTCAAGAGGCTGTAGCTCCTTTGATAGTAAAGATAAACTCATTTGTGGATTTTCAATCTTTAATATTGAATATCTAATTAACATTTCTATACCATTAAAGCACATCAGATATCTCATATAATGCAGTCCATATTATATACTTTCCTCAATGGAGGAACTGTAACTTTTTTCCAGATAACATCATATTTTTATGTATTTATAGGATGGTGTTTGACCATTACATAATTCATTTGGTGTTTTGTCCAATTTCTTATAAGATACTTTATGCAGAATATAATTTACTGATAAAATATCCTCCCCCACAAGTTACGAGGTAATTTGAACTTATCAACGTAGCACTATCATTACTTTTAATTTTTAGTCCTTACATTCAGCATCATTCTCAATCTTGTCTTATCATCTTTATCCTCATGCTAAGATGAATTTCAGCCTTATTTTTAAAATGTTTATCCATTTCTAAAGCCTTGTCTTTGCTTTTTAGCAAATACACATACATAATATCTTGTGCAATCATTGAAAAAATAATAAAATACTTTTTACCACATCTAGTTTGCATAAATTTTAAATCATAAATATCAATGTGAAATAATACTAGAGGCTCACTACTTTTGTCTATGAAATAGATTATAAGACTATAACTAATTAAACAAAAAAAATCTTTACTAATCTTCTTGGCTTTTCGTTATAATAGTCATCACATTAAGCTTACATAATTCATCACATAACTATGCCTTGCTCATATACATCTCACTCTTAGTGAGGACAAGCTTGTTGGACTAAAAATCAAACTAAACCTATTCTTAGCTAGTGGTAAGCTAAAACCAAATTCTTTTAAATATCAGAAGCATTGTTAAAGAATATTATGAATTATATCTTGAGACCTCACCTAATAGCTTAAGCTATTGGATTGAGATGATTTTTTAACATGGTATCAGAGCTTTGATGACCAAGCGGTCACGAGTTTGAATCTCATCATCCCTATTTATGTGATAAAAATTAAACACAAGATAGTGTGGGTCTGTGCAAGTTTCAAGCTTAAAGGGCTTTCACTTGAGGGGGTGTGTTAGAGAATAATATATATCATATATTGGGACCTCACCTAACAGTTTAAGCTATTAAGTTGAGATGGTTCTTTGATATGATATCAGAGCTTTGATAACTAAGTGGTCACAGGTTTGAATCTCACCATCCCTATTTATTTGATAAAAATTAAGCATAAGGTAATGTGAGTCTGCAAGTTTCAAACCCAAATGGCTTTTACTTGAGAAGATGTGTTAGAGAATAATATAAATCATACCTTGAAACTTCACCTAACAGCTTAAGCTTTTGGATTGAATTGGTTCTTTGACATGGTGTCAAAGCCTTGATGACCAAGCAGTCACGAGTTTGAATCTCATCATCCTTATTTATTTGATAAACAATTAAGCACAAGGTTGTGTGGGCATGTGCAAGTTTCAAGCCCAAATGGCTTTCACTTAAGGGGGTGTGTTAGAGAAAAATATAAATCATAACTTGAAATCTCACCTAACAACTTAAGCTATTGGGTTGAGATGGTTTTTTGACAAGCATGAATCATATTGCTTAGAGTCCTTTTTTTTTCTTTTAGAGGTTATTCTTAGCACCACCTTTTCATGACCTAGGATTTTGCACACGAAAAAGAGTTTTCCATAAACAATTGTTCTCCATCAGCAGTTGTTTCATACTCAAAAAAACTATTCTTGTCAAGACATACATGATAGGTGATTTTTTATCAACTCATCACTATTTAAAGTTGTTCATCAAGTTCATTTTTGACATAATTGTTGAAAACTCTATAGCTTCCTTATCAATATTGTTCTCAATCACATTAACTTGTACATTCTTTCATTTACAATGATAATAGTTTTTAGTGTTGTGTCTTGGCTTTTTAGAAAACAAATTCAGTTGCTTTAAACCTCTTTTTATCCCCACTATTACCATTATGATCCTTAAAAGAACTTATTTTAACATGCTTTCTATTTAAGTTCACATCACTTAAATTATTAAGTTTTTTTCTATATGAAGCATGTGTAGAAATTAGGTTTACCAATAAGGCAATTGAGACCACAGGAACTACTAGGTTAAGTGATGCTTTATTGTTATTAACACTAGTTTTATCTATTTATTATCTCTATAACAAGTTAACTTTGGGATTATATATCACACTTATATAATTTGAAATAATATTAATTAAATTAAATCACAAAAATTTAGCACACTAATTCTGTAAAAAACAATTTAATAAATATGTTTAATAATTAAATAAACACCTTGTTTTATATCTATATATAAATATATTGCTTGCAAATTTCAAAAAATATATATATATAGTATTCCAATGGTGTTGGGCTAGGCAAATCATTAAAACTTGGTTGTGCAAAGTTCGAATCCTAGCTCCAACACTATTTTTTCTGGCAATATACAAAAACAAAACCAATCTTCCAGCATATATACAATGGCAAAACAGAAGCACTGTGCAAAGTAGCAAAACTTAATGCAGAAATAGATTCGCACTCTTCTTTCCCTTAAATATTTTTTAAGCAGTTTATAATATGTATTTATACACACACTCATAAACGTATATAAACAGAAGTAAGGAATCACACTCGTAAAGGTATATAAATAAAAGCAAGGAATTGCAATTAACATATACATATAAAATTGCACTTGGATATATATATATAACAGTATGTATAATTATGCCCCTTTTTTTGTTAAAAAAAATTAGGCAAAGTATTTAAGAGGAATCCATATAACAAAATATATCTACAGCTTCACCTTCCTAGTTAAATGCAAATATATACTTTTAACATATTATCTATTTAATGTATAACTAGATCATACACATAAACATCACATCAAAAAATAATTAAGCAAATTAAATTGTTTTAAGATTATTGGAAGACTGTTATTTCTCTTTACTAAGATGATCTGATTTCTACAAAACATAAAATGTATATATAAATCAACAACTGAAAGAAAAATCAAATTACAGTATTTGTTGATAGAAAATAGACTTGAAGAAGTAGATTGATGTAAGCATCAATCTTCTGGCTTTAAAACAATTTATTGTCTGCTCTCTGGTGCTAGCAATGTGATTGTAATATTGTTTCCAATTCTTACTCAATTTTTTGTTCTTGACAACACAACCAAGAATAAACAGCGAATCAAAATTTATATGTTATTCTCTGTAGAAATTATAACTAAAGAAATGTAAAAGAAAAGAGTTTTAGAAAGATTAAAAGTTTTTTCAATTCTTAAAACAATGTCAAAATTGTCTTCTTCTATAGACAATTCTAACAATTAATTTTAACATGGATAACATGGATTTTAAAACAAAAGGATACAACTTTTTGATTAAAAAATATACAAAAACTCTATTTCAATTAGAATTTTAACATATATAACTTTTTCATTCATAACCCTAATAACATGTACCTATATATTTATACATGCATTCATCAAGCTTATATATTGTTTATTTTTAATCATTTTATGAGCATAGAACTTTATAAAACTTTATAAATATATATTCTATTGAGATACAAATAATTATCTGCTGATGTATATATATATTACATTTCTACAATAATGATTTTAAATTAAACGTCTAATATAAGAGTGCTCTTCAATAAGACAAAATGAGTTCCTATTCTCTATTATAATTTTTTTTTAATTTAATGAATTCACTAATTAACTAATTGTTCAATTATCATTTTTTATTTTATAAAATTATTGTTTTAAATTAAGGTTGACAGTCTTCTCCTTTGATCCACCATATTAATTTGTTAAAATATGCTTGAAGCTATGACAATTGCAATGACTTCAATAAATAAATAAAGGTGCATGATAAGTGACTTTACCCGTTTACCGGGCTATATATATATATATCTTTGAGAGATTTTGGTTAGGGATACAATATACGTGTAGAGACAACTATTGAACAGTTCTTCCGAGAATTGACAATTAGGGCAGTGTATACACCTTCTTTTATTATTTTTAAAAACTAATTCAATTAAAAATTTTGAATTTTTAGATTAGATTTTAAAATATTATTTATATTATTTTCTAACATACTCTATTAAATAAAAACATTTTGGGCTTGTAACTTACAAAAGTTCACATTACTTTGTGCTTAATTTTTATCAAATAAATAAGAACTGTAAGATTCGAACTCGTGACCACTTGATCATCAAGACTCTGATACTATATCAAATAACCAATTCAACCCAAAAACTTAAAATTTTAAATTAGATCTCAAGATATAATTTATATTATTCTCTAATAATTACATCAACAAAAATGCTCTAGAAATTTAACAAATTCCTTAAATTTCAGATTCTATTGTTGTCATGCACATATAATCACAGATTCTCAAGTATACCATGAACTCTTGTGCATCCTGGACATGTGAAAATTGAGTTTTGGGCATGGCAAGTGGCAGAACACTTTTGTCTTAATTACACATTCTTTAATTCTCTTCTCTGATATATATATAGCCATACATAGTTTTTGTCCCATGTTGCACGGATCGGGGACTGGTCACATGTACATTCCCATTGGACATTGGAATCATATGATTCAAAGAGTAACTAGCTACGATCAATAATATTGTCATGTTCCATATTGATTTAACACATCATTAATGCTGCATAATGCAATTTAAATGTTAAATAAACAAATGAACTATTCATGTCGTTATAAAAGCATGTGTTGGAATTAGCTAGGAGGAAATTCAATGAGAGAAAATTAAGAGAGATGTAAGAGGAAGTCATGAGGAAGTTTCTTTGTTTCTTGCAGAAGAAATTGTTGCGATAATAATTTTTAAAAAAAAAGAAAAAAAAAAGGAATAGAAGCATGGAAGTTGCCGTGGTTAATGAAAGTCAGAGATGGGAACAATATATTAATAAGTAGATATATGAATTAATTAATTAATGAATTGAATTCAGTGGCATGCAACTCGTCTAGGCTTATAGTATAGGAAAGAAAATGTCAGTGTCACGTTGCTTGACGCTTCAAATAACTCCTAGTTAGAACGTTGAATTTTGATATTTTATACATAACAAATTGCCCAATGGACTCATTCAATGCTTTTCCAATGGGAGAGAGACTGATTGAGGTTGCAACAAGTGACTTGGTCAGACAGTGGCAAGGATTCCGGATAATGTATATAATAATATCTAGAGCCAGGCCAAATAAAATACGGTCCCTTCATTAATGGTCTAGATAGCACCCGTTTTAGGGTTCCACATGATTTTCTAGCTAGTAATTTCAAGACTCTATGCTCGTTAATGACTGCATCATCGAATAATAATCAAACGATCTGATGACATATTACCTTTATTCTATCCTGTGATTCTCGTCTAAGAGATGATCATGTCATGCTCGTTGAACAGATCAAACCATTTTTCGTAGTTGCCAACTGAATGCAGCACGAAGTACAATCATTTCTTCCATGACCTAGTTTTTTGATGTGTGGAAAGAAAATGATGCGCCATGACTTTCTTGCAGAAACTTAAAGGCATATATAGTACTGAGACATTGCTTTTTGAGTTTTAACCAGGACAGAAAATATCTGTGTCGTTTCTTTAGGGCATGGACCTGGTTTTTATAGGAAGTTTAACTTGATGATGATAAGTTCTATTAATTTGACATTGATTAGCACATGCTAGTGACAATATTTAATGAAGGTTAATTCGATGGAGTGATTGAGGATTAAAGAAATGGTGTTAATTATTAAGGATGGAGTAGTTTGGGGAGGTAAAACCATGTATATAGGCGCTGGTGACATTGAATGAAGGTAAGATCTTCCAACGAGTCCAAATTTGATGAGATCATCGACATAGAAAGTCATATCTACCACAAGCAGGATATACTTTTTAACTTTAAATAAATAAATGGATAACCTCACCATATCTTTCTTTCTTTTTCCTTCATTGAAGCAAAAAAGATCATGTGCACTAACATAAAAACTTTCTTGAAGAGAGAGCATATATATATATATATATATATATATATTATGGTTGTGAACGTGTACTACAAGTAGGGACGATAATTTAATTTGAATTTGATGAATATTGATTATTTTATTTTTTTATTAATTAATAAATAATAGTAAAAAGTAGATACTTGAAATCTAATAAATAATTTATGAATATCTAAATTTTTTATCTTATAGATAATGGGTAATATATGAATATCAAGAAATTTGACTCGCGGATACCTATATCATATGCAAGTATTAAATAATAAATTTTATAATGGGTATTAATTTTATTTAATTATTGTAGATCCCAGAATTCCAAATACAATTTCTGTCCCAGTCCAGTCCAGTTTAATTTAATCATATGACATATTAAATTTTCTTACTCTGTAAACTTCTCCCATAAAAAAACATCATGTATTCCTTTTAAATAAGCTTGGTTGGTTGTTAGGAAAAGAAAGAAAGGAGATGGTATAATTTAGAGGGGGGTGAACTGTATTGATCAATGGATCACCAATCAGTACATAGGTTTGGAATACATACATACATACATATATATATATATATATATATATAGAGAGAGAGAGAGAGAGAGAGAGAGAGAGTCATCATCAAATTTGTAATAGAATAATATGCTTTGGATTACATCCACATTAGCTTGCACGTCTTTGATAATCTAATATCAAAAGCTCATCTGTCAACATGGCTGCCAATTTTTAAAAGGGCTATCCCCCTCTTTCTCCACCTTCTCCCCCATTTCTTTTTTTCTCTTGACATCACCAACTAAACCCCCTCTTAATTATCTTCTCTCTCACTCTGTCTTCTTGCTCTGATCTCCTATAATCATCATGATCATCTTTGCCGGCATCTAAATATCCGCGGTGATTAAGGGAATCCATTTATATATACATACGTATATAAGCTTTGGTTGGGGCGGCTTCGAAGTGCAATAATGGATAGTAGGTTCATCATCAACCCATTAATATGTGAGCAAGAAGAAAATGACAATAGTACTCAAGAAAGTGGTCCAGAATCATCTCCTTCTAACGATATGAAGATGGCTTCCACTTCCTCCCCAAAAAGAAGGTACTTCATCTTCACATATCCCATTAATTACAATTGATCGGAAGTATTTCGTAGAATTAGAGATCATGGTATGTGCTTAATTGGAGAGAGAAGGAGAAAAATGTTCATGCTTGTGTTGTAAGTTTGCAGTCCTGTATATATTCGTGCCGAAAACGGCATTATATTGATAGGTTGCCTTGCAATTTGTACCTTCAATTATGGAGGACGAAATATTTGACATCATGGTGTTTGTATCAGCAAGAAGGCCATGCAAAAAAGAATAGTCTCAGTACCAATCAAGGACTTAGAAGGCCCAAGGCTGAAGGGTGAAAATGCTTCACCACCGTCTGATTCCTGGGCTTGGAGAAAGTATGGCCAAAAACCCATCAAAGGCTCGCCTTACCCCAGGTACGTAACCCTCTTCCTCCTCTCCCAAATCTAATCACACGTCTTTCCTTTATTTATTTTTTCTCTCTTTTCCTCCTAACTTGTTCAGATGCATCTGGGCAAGTTCTTTCTATTCCAGAAGGATGAAAAATAATGAAAATTCGTCAAAAGAAATTGCGGCGGCGAAGATTTGCTGCGAAAGCAATCCTTTTGTAAATGTATGATTAGTTAGATAACCATTCAAACAAATTTGATCAAGATCATTCAAATATAAAATTAAACTCTAAACTAATCCGTTGTTAATGAAACTATTTTCCTCGCCAAAGTTAATAAATTTACAAGTTTTTCTCACCGCAGATCTTGCAAGCATGGTCGTATAAATCTAAGACATTGTCTAGATTTCTTTCTGATTTTGAGTTATTTTATGCATTTAATCACGTATCAAATGCAAAGATGATTATAGGAACAGGTTTTCTATTTGATGATTACAAGGGTAGATAAAAAAAATGTTGATCAAGATTTTCAAGACACTGATCATGTACTTGTTATAATGTTTTGTTGTTTACAGAGGATACTATAGGTGTAGTAGTTCAAAGGGTTGTCCAGCTAGAAAACAAGTAGAGAGGAGCAAGCTGGACCCAACAATGCTAGTGGTCACCTACTCCTGTGAGCACAACCACCCTTGGCCACCTCCTTCTAGAAATACCCACCACCACAACTCCTCTCCAAAACACAACACCACCAAACCTGAAGTCTCCGCAACCCAACCTGAAAACCCAGAACCTGAACCTGAAGAAAAGTTCACGGATCTTGGAAACGGCGAGCCGCTTGTATCTAACACTACAACTTCAGATGAGTTTTCGTGGTTTGGTGTCATGGAGACAACCTCTTCAACTATACTTGAGACGCCCATTTTTGCAGAGGCAGAGGCGGATGCTGACATGGCATCGATGTTTTTCCCGATGAGAGAGGAGGACGAGTCGTTGTTTGCCGATCTTGGAGAGTTGCCGGAGTGCTCGTCGGTGTTCAGGCACCATCGGAGAGGTGTTGGACCACAGGTACAGACGTGCTAACGACACGTCGTTTATCCATGTGTTATAAAATTCAAAGGTGAGCGTTTGATGACACCACAAGATAACAAAAAAAGAAGAGCTTTCTTTAAAAAAAGACGTTTTAGATAATTTATTCTTAGGTTTTATTCTTAGGTTTTAATATTTTTCCTTGCCTTGAAGTCAGTGAAGTAAGTGAATAAAACTCCAATTCTGAAATCTGTCAGGATCCTCTTGTAATTAACTAAGCATCATTTGCCGTCGCAGAATTGGATTTTCATTACCTTATTCCGAGAAACAATGTCCGAATTATGACTTTAGTTGATAACAAGGCAACCATGCATGAGTTATGCATATGATTGTGTGTTGGTTATTTCAGCTTTGAGATTTTATCGGTTTCACTGTCTTCTCTTCCCCATCGTCTTCTTCTTCACTGTGTTTTTGGATTGTCAATAGGTTCTAAGAGCTTTGGGATTTAAATCCAATTAAACTCAAACATAACAATCATTCGGTTAAAAAACATTATCCATGGTAACGCGGAAATCAAGATCTTGATATCATTTCATTTTATGAATGGGAAATTGATCATTGTTTTGTTAAACAGAGTGTTAATTTAATAATATTTAAGTTATACTTGGTTTCCTTGGATGGAAACAAAGCGGAGATGTCAAAGGATATCCATGATCTATTCCATTATTTATACTCAAACCTACTAAAATTACTATCTATTCTCAACCCGAATCAAGGGATAGCAA
>Ga0325410_1007000_pt1 | contig 12357 bp, 9 predicted proteins | sample PopdelMetagenome_16_FD_206182 | JGI IMG/M metagenome (GOLD analysis project Ga0325410, IMG submission 206182) | Populus deltoides microbial communities from Bellville, Georgia, United States - Xylem-PdIQD-R3 | ecosystem: Host-associated > Plants > Phyllosphere > Stem > Wood/Secondary xylem... | reverse complement strand
AAGGGATAATTTTGTCATTGCGTAGCTTAATGCGGATAACGAGATAGTGTATTCTAATTCAAATTGGATTTGTTTATTTAACAAATATAAAACCAAACTTTTGAATTGATTTGGTTCATAAAAGATTTGATTATATTGAGTTTTTTTAATCCAAATGGAATACCATATGCTCACCCTGGGATGTATTTTAAATATCATTTTTTGTTTTTGTTTTTCAAGAACTTTTTGAGTAGGAGGACTAGTAACAAAATAAAAGACAACAAATATAAAAATAAAATAAAGTGAAAAAACAACTATAGTTGATTTCCTACTCTAGAATTTGAATGCAAGCGATAGTGTTTATTTTTTTTTAATTAATGTTGATGTCCGGATCAATTTGGGTGCATCTCATCTATTTCTACGGGTCTGAAATTAATAATTATATACACCTCTAGTGATTCTGAGAGGACTTAAACTAATGATTATTAAAAAACAAATTCAAAACCCGACCAATTGAGTTATTCCTTAAAATTAAATGATAGTATTTATTGATTCTGATAGATGATGGAAATTAAAAAAAAATTATGAAGATAATTGATGATGCTAGTCAAATTATATATACATGAGCTAAATTAAAAAATAGAGACATAACAAAGGTGAAAAAAAATATGAAGTGAGAGCACAAAATAAGTCACATAATAATATTGTAGTTATTTTTTAAAATATTTTTTATTTATAAATATATTAAAATAATATATTTTTTATTTTTTAAATTTATTTTTAATATTAATATATCAAAATAATATAAAAAATCCAAAAATTATTTAAAATAAAAAAATAATTATTTTAAAAACACTTTTAAAATAAAAATAAACAAACTATATTACGATAATTCCAACACAAAAACTACTGTGGTGATGGTGTAAAAAGCATCTAAGTCACGACAAAAAACAAAATAATAATTAGCTTAGTGTAAAAAATAATTGTACATACAAGACAGAGGAAGTGGCTAGGAATTTCAAATCCCTTTGGATTTTTCTGCTTAAATCTACATGTTCAATCAATATCTTGTTATGTAATCATTGAAAAAGATGAAAATCGGAGAAAAGTATAATCTTGACTTCGAGTTATGAAAAATAATTAACAGGGAAGCCTCGTTTGGCACGCTGCCGTTTTATCGAACTATCCTCCATCATTTTCTTCTCTCCATATTTTATTTATTTGGATTTTATATTTGCCGGCTAATTGAGCAATAAAAAAATCATTTATCAAAACAGTCATTTTCAAATTGACAAAAAGCTAATATATTTATATATATAAAATGTTAGTTGCAACAAAAAAGGTTTCTTTTTGGAGATTGCCAAACGTTTGGTAAGATTTATGTGATGATCAATGCAAGAAAAGGAAGGAAAAAAAAGGTAGATGAACAAAGAATTATTCAAATTAATTATTATTATTTTATATGTTAGGTTGATTCTATTTTAATATATCAATTCCGTTGACATTCATATTTCATCCCTTTTTTTAAAAAAAAAAATTAAGGGATAATATTTAGATAAATTTATTAAATACAATAAATATATTTATTAAATCAAATCAAGATAAAAATACTTTCTTAAAATTATTCAAATCAAGAATTTAATTTTAATTGACATCTCGGATATCAAAATACCTATTATTTGATTTTTAAAAGATATATTATATGAAAATGAAAAATTATAAATACTTTTATTTTTATATCTTAAAATAAAAAAATATAGGCAATCTTGATATTATTATCGAATTATGTTTCCAATTAATGTTACCATTGAATTTTCAAAAATTCTCAATTAAATATAAATACGATTGTTGTTTATAATTATTAAAAAATCAAGGATGAATGTTATGGGAAAAGAATGGATTTTGTATTAAATAATGAAAAACAAGAAAAAATTAATTTACATAGTTGAAATATTACGATTCTTTTCTTTTTTCTTATATATTCTAGATATAAATTAGATTAATCTATAATTGGACCCTCTTAAAAATCTAGCAAAATGAATGAATCATATATTCCTCATACCCCTGTTAGTTGATTACTATATAATTTTTTGTTATTCATGATATTAGTTGATTTTCATTAATACATAATACTGTGAAATGAATGACATGATAATTTAGAGTGTTTTTTTTTAATAAATTAAAATGATTTTTTTAAATATTTTTAACATAATATAATAAAAATATCTAAAAAAAATATTAATTTTATATTTTTTAAAATAAAAAAATTCAAAAAAATATTTGAAAAGCAAATAAATAGATATAGAAAAACGTCTAAAAATATAAAAAGTCTTCCCTCTCATCCTCGCATCCTTCTCTTCTAATATTATAAATATCAATAATTACAGTTTAATTATTACAGTTAATTCACTAAAATTGACATTAAACAATTTTTTTTACAGAAAAAATAATTTTTTTTTTAACAAATTAAGAAAGAGAGGAGAAACGGTCTTTTTTTTTTTCTTTTATTATTTTCTTCTCTTAAAACAATTCTTCAAGTAAATGGCGACGGAGGACAACAAGCTCCTCCTCCTCCTCTTCCTCCTCCTTTTCTCTTCTTCTTCGTCATTCTTCGCGATCTCATTTTCATTCGTCAGGTACTCTCTCTCTCTCTCTCTCTGTACGTTTGTACGTATGCACACACACACACACACCTTCATATACGCCTATATTATTCGTATTTCCATGCGTACATACATTTTGATCTGATCATCCGATCACTGCTTCTTATCGATTCCATTTCAATCGAAGCTTCCAATTTATCGTTATTTTATTGATTAATTTCATGTAATTTGTTTTCCATTTACATTCGTTTATTTTTTTGCATTTATTAATCGAATAATCAGTTAATTAGGGTTGATTAACTTTGATTTTCGCAATTGCAGTTGTTGATTTTCTCAGTTACGCGGTGATGATAATTTGGAAGGATTAAGAAACTACTTAGAGAGAGAAAGAGAGTGAGAGGAAGAGAGAGAGGGGAGGTTTTTTTTTTTTTTTTGTAAATGTCCGGTGGTAAGAGAGAGGAGAAGCAATGGAAATGTGGAAAAGCGATTGCAGTGGCGAATTTACAGAGAGTAGGAACAATGGTGAGGGATATAGGAGAGCCTTGTCTTTCACAATCACCTATAAAGGTTGTTATACTTGTAAGACACTACTGTCTCTCATTTATTCAGTTACTTTTTATATTTTGTTAGGTTTCATATTGTTCGTTTATAGTTACTATTGTGATCGGGATTATGCTGTTGATGCGGTAGGTAGGAAGAATGCTTAAGCCGGAGAAGTGGCAATCGACTTTTGATAGTAATGGAAAGGTTTCACGTTTTCGGAAAGCGCTGAAGTTGATTGTTTTAGGGGTATGCTGTTTCACGGTTGCTATATTTGATATCATTCATTAATTCCATTTTCAGTCCTCCTTTGAATAATGAGATGGTGCTGATTTGGTTCTTGCATATAATTTTGGTTCGCTTATCGTTATGAAGTGGGCTGGACTTTCCATGTAACTATTTAACGTTGTTTGCTGCATGGCAGGGTGTGGATCCATCTATTAGGCCACAAGTTTGGGAGTTTCTACTTGGCTGTTATACACTGGGAACCACTGCTGAGTACCGGAGGCAGCTGAGGACAGCACGAAGGTATTTAAGTTTTTTCAATTTTTGACCATATTCAGATGCTAAATTTGTGTGCCCAATATTAGCTGATTCTTTGTTGTTTTGGCTTTCATGCCAAACTAAGAATGCATGAGAGCTGTCTATACTTTTTCATCGTCAGCTTTCCATTCCAGTCTTTGCGTATATATATGGATAAAAAGAGGGAAGATTTTATGTTGTTGGCTGTTATGATCTTAGCCAAAGACATGCATGCCCATACAAAATATTCTCTTTTGGGCTTCAGCATTATTAAGTTGAGCCCTATTGCAGTTGTATCATGCTCACCTTTCAGTCTTAATAGACAGGATTCAATTCTTCCATTTAAAAAGAATTGCTGTGATCCTTTTGCTATCATCAATGCCAGACTGGACATAACCCAACAAGCTGCAGCAGACTGTCATTAGAGAGTTTGCAGATAACAAAACATGATGCACGCACATCATGTATATTAGCATGGTGAAAATATCATTAACTCCATACCTTTGATCTTTTTTTTCTCTCGTTTTCTTTTCACTAAACCTATGATGTATATATACCATATTGATTTCTTTTTCAGTTTGCCATACTTGCATGATGCAATGGTTAGCTTTTAACACGGTTTATTATTGATTTTTTTCTTTTGTGTGCGTGTGTGTGGTGTGTATTTATCTGGCTTAACCAAGTTATTATTGAAGTACCGGGGCAAAAGAAGCTGTTTTAGTTTTTTTTAGTATCTTTGAACCGTCCAGAATCCCCAGCTTTATGAAGTCTTTTATGCAGGGAACGCTACAGAGACCTCATCGAGCAATGCCAAAAAATGCATTCAAGTATAGGAACCGGTGCCCTTGCGTTTGCTGTGGGGTCCAAAGTTATGGATATGAGGACACCATCCAAGGATGATGGGAGAGGGGAAGAAGCTACTGTCAAAAGTAGACAAACCTCTGTAGATGTTACTAACAGCTTAGAGAATTATAGCGATTGGAATAATAATTGTACAGATACAGCGTGCATGTGTGCAGGGCAAAGTTCTAGTGATTCTGCTGGACTTGTCAGTGTGAGGGGAAGCTCAGATAGTGCAGCACATGATTCTTCTTGTTTTATACCTACTTCTGGCCCACTCAATAGTGGTTCTCCAAAAAGAGGTGGAGAGGCTCATGGACCAGAGTATGTAGTGGAGAGTTATTTTGATTTTCCTCCTTTACCTGTCACGAATTTGTTTGACAAGAGAGAAGATAAGAAAGAAAGTGGTGTGCTTGATGACAAACCACGTACACAAAGAAAATTGAGATTTCAAGATGACAGGATGCACAGTTTTCAAATTAATAATAATGTAGATTTAATTATTGAATCTAGTGGGGAACCATCTAACCATGCTTCACCTCAGAAGAAATCTGAAATTGAATTAGTTCACCAAGAGGACCATGAACCAGTATTACAGTCCAATAATCTTGGTAATGAGAAAGAAATAGTGGACAAATTGAGAATAGCTGATGTTCCTGAGACACCATTGTTAAATGGAACAACATCTGATGGAGGGGTGGCTGGTGAGAACAGAGTGTCTGAATGGCTCTGGACATTGCATCGAATAGGTACCTCAGTTACAGATTTGTAGTTTCATTTTGAAAGAAAAGCACTGAATGTATCTCATGAATTTTAATGTTATTGCTATTCCTTTGAGCTGACAACCTTTTCTTCTTTCAGTTGTTGATGTTGTAAGAACAGATAGTCATCTTGAATTCTATGAGGATAAAAGAAATTTAGCTAGGATGTCTGACATCCTTGCTGTCTATGCATGGGTTGATCCAGCCACTGGTTATTGTCAAGGTTGCTCTATTAAATTTTAGTCTTCTTCAGTAAAACCCTTACCTATGTTCAAATCTATGAAAATTGTATTCTATTTGAAGCTTTAAGCATAAAGTTTGCATGATCATGTGGTTATCTGGTTTTAGGTATGAGCGATCTGCTGTCTCCTTTTGTTGTTCTCTTTGAGGACAATGCTGATGCATTTTGGTGCTTTGAGATGCTTCTACGGAGAATGGTATTCCTAACCCTGGCAAACATTTTTAGCTGGATAGCTCGATTTTCTTCTCTAACATGTGTTTTCCTCCTATCCAGCGTGAAAATTTTCAGATGGAAGGACCAACTGGGGTCATGAAACAGTTGCAAGCATTGTGGCACATCTTGGAACTCACAGACAAAGAAATGTTTGCACACCTATCACGTATTGGTGCTGAAAGCCTCCATTTTGCATTCCGGATGCTGATGGTTCTCTTCCGCCGAGAGTTATCTTTTAGTGAGGCTCTGCGGATGTGGGAGGTTTGTTCAGTTGTTCTCCTGCACTGAATGCAATAAACTGTAAACTTTATAATATTGTCTTGATCTAACATGCATACCATGACAACAACTAGCTTGAATAGTTTTGCTAAGCTGATTATGGAATACCATGTAACTAGAGGTCTTCTGTAATTACTTAGTCTTCCTAGGTTTCTTTGTATCCTTAGGTAATCTGTCAAGATTGCTGGATAATTTCCTGAAATCTGTTTGTTCTCTTCTAAGAGAATGCAGTAATGGAATGTGTTGCTTTGTGGCACTAGAATGAAAAGTTTGGTCTGCAGAACCATGTGGTTGTTCAACTGAACTAGGAAACATCAGAAAAAGGCTGGCATTGCTATTATTGTGTGGATCAGGCATTTCTGAATGTAGAAATAAAGCATGAATCAGTTTTATGAAAGTTGGATGGCAATGCACTTAACTGATAAGTGCTTCTGAGTTCATTTAAGCTCAACGGATATTCCCTGGCCTTTAATGCAGTTTGATGTTTTTTTTTTTTAATTAGCATGAACATGGCTTTTTAAAAGCATCATGTCGTTAGAAGAATAATGAATCCCAATGAGAGGTTGTAACTTTTTTGCATTATCTCAGAAAGTTGAAATTATTCTGACTTTAATGAAATCGTCGATAATGCAGATGATGTGGGCTGCTGATTTTGATGAATCTGTTGTGTGTGATCTAGAGGAGAATTGTCTGGATGCACTGTTGCTAAATGTTCCAAGGGATTGTGAAGGAGATACAAGGGAAGAAAGCATTGAAAATAGTGATGGTAGTTCAAGGGATGGTTCACAATCAAAGCATGGAGATGTTGAGCACCCAACGTCTGACAACACTGGAATGAAATCCACATCAGCTTATAACTTTTGTGGTTTCACAAAGAATTTTTGGTCAAGAAATGACCGCATGCAGATTACCAATGCAATCTCATCAACTAAGAACGGGGATGACGAATTACCTGTTTTCTGTGTCGCTGCTATTCTCATCATGAACCGGCAAAAGATAATCAAAGAAACTCGCTCGATTGATGATATGATAAAGGCAGGTGTATGGTTTTGTAGTTCTATTACACTGTCTTCTTAAATTAATGTGTTTGTCATAGCTTTGTGACTGTTAATCCTTATCTCTCCTGAAGTGATCTGTGAGACTAAATAATCTAGTTTATCTGAGTGTGCTCTAGGGAATTTCTTCTTGCACTAGATCTCGAGAAAAGAAACTTAAGGAACTTACATATGAGTGCTCTATTTGTGCTCTTGGATTTACAGCACTACTGTCTGGTATGATTATGGGTTCTTGTAAAATTGCTGGCTATTTTCACTGTTAAATTGAAGATTGATGTCAAATGGATCCTCATCAATATATGCATAGTAAAAAAAAAAAAAAAAACACTTGTGTTATTTAATGACAGGACTTTGTTTTGTTTCATTATTTTACTCATTTCACTGACATGTATTTAAATGATTGCAGATTTTCAATGATAGGCTGCTGAAGATTCATGTTAAAAGATGCATACGCACAGCGACCAAACTTCGGAAGAAATATTTTTACAAGGTTAGGTGCTCATTAATTTATTTCACTTGAATTAACCAGTAATCTGGGTTTTCCTTTTCCTCTACATAGAAATTGCATCTGTCAGATGAGTGTTCAGTTCTGTGGTATATCTTTCTTTCATGACGCCTTTCTTAAAACTAAATTCTTTGAATCAGCTGATCAAAAGCAAGAACCCTGTAGTCCAGAATGGTGAATAAGACTGCCAATTTTAGTATTCATTTCACTGACAGAGGCACCTTGTTGGCACTTAGAGCTGGTAGTGGTAGTCTGGGATGCTGATTTTGAGAACGGCCTTACAATGTTTTGTTATTTGGATCTTTTATGATGGAGTTATTTAAAGAAAAGTGCTGTTGCCATTCAAAGATATTGTACAGTTGATTGTACTTCCATTGTCTCCTTCACATCTTTGTGAGGTAACTACTGTCAGGTTCTCTTCCCTTTCCTTGTTGCAATGAATTACCTGGTGCCAATAAAATTGTAAAGTCATATACACTTGAGTGTTATTTGGCATCTAAGTTCTTCATCATGATCACTTGCATCATTCTTAAAATGAAATACATATTAGTTCTAGTGAGTTGTGGGTTTGATGAAATGGTTATGGGCCATGTATTTGTGTTTTGGATCATGGTTCTTTGTGGTTTTGAATTTGGTCAGTTTATATGAACAAAAGAAATGCGATTGATGAGATCAAAGATTAAACCAGTAATTAAATGGAAGAATGATTAGGGACAAATACCTCATATCAGATAATTTTCAAAAGGTTTATTTATTTTTTAATTTTTGTTTGGTTTTCCCCTAAGCCAAATAGAATAAGTTCAATGAAGGTGCTATATGTGACAAGCCGTTTAATTACTTTGTTCATTGTTGCTATAAAGTTTTTGTTCAAACTACCATTGTTCAATGGCATGTTAGTTTCTTTAAGGAGCCTAACAGAGTTTATGGTCGAACTTAAGTCTTGCCCTTTGTTGACCTGTATCTTTCTTCCACTCATAAACATGTGAGAACTTCTTTGCTCTTGAGTTTGAGATTTCTGATTCTGTAACAACATATGTCGGCCCTCCTGGGTCATCTTGCATTGAAACACCATATTTAGTTGCTGCAGATGAGGATTACTGGGAATAAAGAAGGATGCACTGTGCAAATTGTCATTTTCTAAAATATCTCTACACTGTAAAAAATGGGTTGGGACATTGGTGCAACTGAAATTTATAACTTTACATGCTTGGACTGATCTAATTCGTTAGAAGGTTTTTTTGGTCATGGTGCGGATAATCATTGCTTGACTCACATTTTTTAATTATAAATTTGAACCTGCTGGTGTGTTTATTTACTTCATTTCTTGTAGTTTTATGTTCAGTAACATTTTTTTGAAGCTAGACCATGATATAATTGTAGTTGTGGTCAATTTAAGGATTTTCAAATTTTTTTTTTCCAATGTTACAGCATTCTCCTTTCATTTTCCTATCCTCCTTTTGAGGCCAACGGAAAGATCTAAAGGTGCCAACAAGTTCATCTTTGGTGCGTCCAGGTTCTTATCATTTAACTGCTATGATAATTCTCACAGGTTAGGCGAAGACAACGTTTTCTTTTCCATTGATTTCATTTTTCCAAGTTTTTAGAGGGCAAATTATTATAAAGAGAAAAGAGAGGTAGAGAGGGAGCAAATTGTTTTGACAATTTTGATTGCCTTGTGCTTTTGTTGAAAGGAGTTCAAAAAATAAACTAAAAGTTATTGAAAGTCATCAACAATTGCAATGGTTGAAATGCTGAAGATGAGTTCTTTACTTGAGCAGGAGTTGTGTAATTTTATTTGTAGAAAGGAAACATTTTTTTCAGGCACATATTTGTATCCTCTATCCTCGACACAAAACAATATCATTTAATTGACAGTATTTTTATGATGACAAATCTACCCTTGTCAAGATCACATCTCTTAGGTTTTATTGGGTTTTGCCATCATTTATATATCGGCAATTTCGGCGTATCTCTCCTGCATTTCCCGTTAGCACATTGATGTTTCCCATCCTACTCATTGATAGAGCAAGTGACCTTCTTAAGTACTCAAAACCACCAGCAAATTCTTGTGTTATCTGTAGTGTGTCATTGCTGAAAAGTAGTTGCTGATCAACTCCTAGGACAGACTGGTAGGAGAGAACCCTCTTGTAGAAGGATTCTGTGAAGGTGTATTTAGAGCTAGATTCTGGGTTTAGAAACACCAGTGGGTCAGATTGGCCCTTTTTGGTTCTTTGGGGACATTGCTTTCTCATTTGATCTGCAAATGCTTTGTTCATGCTTGGGTCCGGCCTTCCGGTATTGTTGAAATTGTACAGTCGGTCCAAAATGTAGCGACAATGTGTTCTCCCCATTGAGTGTGCCCCTGATAAGAGTCATATGAGAATTGCCAGAATATGAACTTAAATTTGGGGCAAAATGTGGAAGTACCTCTTGACTTGGCACATTTGCATTTGACTGACTTTTTTTCTTTTCAACTTGAACTTCTTTAGAATCACGGCAGTTACTTAGTTATGTGGGACAAGATTTTAACATTAAGATTATAGAAAAACCTTCGAACTAAGGAACACATTTATAGATTCGTCAAATATTACTGATTTCTCGAGTTGTAATACTTTCAGTGCTTACCTAATAGTGTTCCCAGGTCCAACACATCCAGGCCTCTAGACTTGAAATATGCCAATGCTTCTCCCCCTGAGATGGATGGTGATGGGAGATCCACCGTTGATGCTTTTGATGACACTCCATCCCTTCTTCCTGTGAACACGGGATAAGCTGGTCCGCCTGCCTGTTGGGTAGATGGGTTATAGATTAGTAACAAAATTTAAGTGTCCATGAAGTTTTTATTTGAATTTAGGCAAAATAGGCTATTGCGCTACTGTGTCTAGGGCAATATGCAGGGTGTGTAGGATGTTACCAAATGAACAGCATCCCTGGTAGCCAGGTTGAGAATATCAGCACAAGAGACAACACCAGGACACCGTATCTCAAGAACTTCTTTTATTTTGTCAATGGCCACAAATCCTCCGAGACCCGAGTTTTGTGGAGCTGTCTTCTCTGAGTCTGGTCCGTCAAGAAGAATCGATGCATCACAGCCCTAAGTTAGATAAGAAGAAACAGGTACTAATTATTTCTCAGCAAGTGAAATGGCTTGCCTTGCTTGGTAAAGACACCGAATAAGAGTGGAAGGAAGAAACGTAGAATAAGATTGAATGGTTGAGAGAGACATACAGTCACAAAGCAATCCGAGTAGAGCAACCGAAGAAGCTTGGCAGTAATGCTTCTATCTGCCTTCCAAAATAACTCTACCTGGTGCCTAACAAACTCCTCTGCATAGGTGCATGTAGTATGCTGCCGGTAGTAATGCCATTTCAACTTTACCGGTGGTTGCAGTGTTATCCCGGCATCCACATTTGCTATACACAAGCATAATGCAATAGCCAGTAGCGGGAAAAACACGGACTTCTGACCTCTCCTCATTTTATCTCCAAGCTATTTCACTCTGAATGCAGCAAGCTTTGTTAACTGATCATGGAATGCATGAACGACGATTTACTTCTTTTATAGACCAGCTTTTCGGGGTAGTCCACGTGGCATTAGGTTGGATTAAATTCGATATATAAACTATTTATATAGTTCTTAATTATAATGTTTAGTCTATGATGTTAGTATTAAGGCACCGTGTGAGGGCACACGGCAACTCACATGCTCCAAGGTGTGTTCAACATTCTTCTACGCCATTTTGCTATCAAGCAACAAAGGAAACGTTATCAGTAAGGAACGTGTAAGCATGTGACTTTTACCTTGGATTTAGGGTTTTCATTCCACTAGGCACAATTTTCTGTGATCCAAAATTTTTTTAGGTATCTAGAGTGTCATTAACATTTATGTGGTGTGTTGTCCTAGATGATGAAAATAGTGTATGTTATTCTGAAATTTCACTTACAAATATATTAAAATAATATATTTTTTTATTTTTAAAATTTTAATTTTAATACAAGTACATCATGACTAGAAAAAAAAAGAGTTTAAATTAAAAAAAATCATTTTTTTAAAAAATGACCACGCAGCAATTACAAACACTCCTGAAGCCAGTAATTATGAATCATTTACTAGTGTTAGATTTTGTGGACATGATTATCTCATAATAATACACCAGTAGCCCACTGTTGTCTTAACACATACATGAGCACGAGTCTCGATTGTTTGTAATTAACGTGCAGTTATCAAAAATGAATCTTATAGTGATTAATGAAACTAGATTATTTAACCTAGTCAGGTCTAGGATCTCACACAATTGCAACACCTAAAAATCATTTCTTACCAGAAAAAAAAAAAAAAAAGTTTGGTTACCCGACAAATCGCAGACATGGAAGCTAGTCTATAACTATGGAAGATAAATTTATCATATTTATTTTGGAAAGAGTGAACTATTGTTTCACGGGATCCCATATATATTTGAGTTGCTATTTTCGAGTAAAAAGGGAAACCATTCAAATCTCTAATTGCGAGACTGAAATTTTTCGATTGAAGGTATTGCCATGGAGATTTACAATTAGATGTACTTGGACATTAATCCACTTCAAAAGCCTTGTAGTGTATGTATTTGGGATTTTGGAGGGAGTTTTTCTTATGATCACAAGAAATTTACTCCAGCCAAGGACTTTTTTTTATTTTATTATCACAAGAAATCCACTCCAACTACCTTGCTTAGGATATATAGGTTTTGTTTTTTTAGGCTACATATACCATGATAGCTGGAGGTTCTTTAGCTCAAAGACTATGGAGCTACTTGACGGATTATCGATTTAGCATGGTGATT
>Ga0325410_1006998_pt1 | contig 12359 bp, 9 predicted proteins | sample PopdelMetagenome_16_FD_206182 | JGI IMG/M metagenome (GOLD analysis project Ga0325410, IMG submission 206182) | Populus deltoides microbial communities from Bellville, Georgia, United States - Xylem-PdIQD-R3 | ecosystem: Host-associated > Plants > Phyllosphere > Stem > Wood/Secondary xylem... | reverse complement strand
TTAATTAAATCAATTCTCCAATTAAACCCTTGATTAAATCTTTAAACTTCCAATCATGCTGCCCTTAACCTAAATTTTAATTCATTCTTTATTTTATTTTTATTTGTTTTTTCATCATTTTTTTAAATAAAAATAATTAAAATAAAAAAGTAAAAAATTGGGTTATGACAGTTACCCCCTCTTTATAATATTTACCATGCAAAGATATTTAGAAAATTTCATTTTCTTTTAGCTTTGTGTAGTAAATTTATAAAGAAAAGTAGATAAAGAAGATTTTTTTTTTTGCTTTTTTAGTCTTGAAAACTTCAAAAACAGTAGATTGACATAAGATTTTAACAGAGAGAACAAATCATTTGGAGGACGATCCATTTTTTTGTTGTTTTTTTTTGTTCGAAATGGATCAAATTGTTTTGGGCAACCTGCCTAATGATAAAAGAAACACGAAGAATTTCGCGAGTGGTCTAATTGTTCCAGGCGACCCGCCCAATAATTGAAAAATACGAGAAATTTTTTTTTTGTGATGGTATATTGTAATGGGTTACCGGCCCAGATGGTCACATTGTAATGGGTTACCTGCCCAGTGGATGGTATATTGTAATGGGTTACCGACCCAGTTGGTCACATTGTAATGGGTTACCTGCCCAGATGGTCACATTGTAATGGGTTACCGGCCCAGTTGGTCACATTGTAATGGGCTACCTGCTCAGTGGATGGTATATTGTAATGGGTTACCGACCCAAATAGTCACATTGTAATGGGTTACCTGCCTAGTATAGGATGGTATATTGTAATGGGCTACCGGCCCAGTTGGTCACATTGTAATGGGTTACCTGCCCAGATGGTCACATTGTAATGGGTTACCAGCCCAGGTGGTCACATTGTAATGGGTTACCTGCCCAGATGGTCACATTGTAATGGGTTACCAGCCCAGGTGGTCACATTGTAATGGGTTACCTGCCCACATGGTCACATTGTAATGGGTTACCGGCCCAGTTGGTCACATTGTAATGGGTTACCTGCCCAGTGGATCACATACGAGGATTTTTTTTTTAAAGACATGATAGGGCTTGAAGGCGCTCTTGAATGGAGATAAGACGAGGGCTCGAAGGCGCGTTCGAATGAAGGTAGGATAGGAAATGCACTACCTTTGATGGTCGAGGGCTCGAAGGCGCGCTCGAAAAGAAACAAGACGAGGGCTCGAAAGCGTATTCGAATGGAGGTAGGATAGGAAATGCACTACCTTTGATGGTCGAGGGCTCGAAGGCGCGCTCGAAAAGAAACAAGACGAGGGCTCGAAGGCACGCTCGAATGGAGCTAAAACGAGGGCCCGAAGGCGCGCTCGAATGGAGAATGAAAGGTGGTGGGAAAATACAGATATTTTTCAAGTGGCCTAATTTTCATGGGCGGCCTGCCCAGGTTGAAAAATTCTCAAAAGTGAAAATTTTTCAAAAGCAATTCCAATGTTCGCCATTTCAAGTTGGCCTTCTGCTTGATGGATTCTGTTAGAATTTTCTCTAATAAAATTTGCAAAACTCATTGTTTAATGTCTCAAAGTTTAAATGATATGCATGCATCTTTACCTGATTTGAAATATAGGCCCCCCATTTCTTCTTAGTCTTCTCGTTGCTTGGTTGGTGAAATCTTGCTATCTCATTTGAGTCATCTTTGTCGTTTGGCTTTCTAGCCCACTCGAGTTGGCCCATGTAAATTTATTTCCAAATTTGTTTACATAACTCAGTTTTTTTGCGGTGCCTATCATGACCCACTTGCTTGATAGAGATTTTCTAATCTCGTCAAATAATTTGAGAGGATTATTCATTACCCCTCGTCTCACTGCTAAAAACATTCGATATTATTTGCTGAAAGGATTGAGCTGTCTTTTATAAACCAAAATGCCCCTTATCTTGTTGTGAGGGATGATAGATTTTCCTTAAACACAATGTTGTCCCCTTGTACTGGTCATTGCCCCCAAGTGTGCTATGTCACTGACTTAGATGAATAATGATTTTAAGAGGCCATTCTCTCATTTGGTGAAGGAATATGAGTCTAGAATAAATCTTGAAATCTTGATCTTGCATTTTAAAAACAAAAATCATTTCGATGTGAGTCTTAAAATAATTTGTTTTTTTGAAATCTTGCAACTCTTTATTTCATTATTTTTCTGTAGTTTGTTATCAAAACTCTTCTATAAAAAAATGATTTTATTAATAAAGAATTATACTTGCAGTCACAGTAACAACAATTATTATAGCTGTCCTGTTTTCTTTGTTTCATCTATATCTGCATACTGTCTTACAACTTCAATACATCTGTCACTTGTTAATAAAAACTGTGGATTATTTCAATAATGCTGGCTGCTCATTTATCCAATCTAGTACTTTTCTAGATGATTTTAAACCATAATGGTCTGACCTCATGAGGATTTAGCATCTATGTATTCATTAAAGAGAAGATATAATAAAGTGATGAACGGTACCTGGCGGCTTTTAGGGTCTTGTCTTCTGCCTTCTTTTTCTTTTTGATATCGCTGGTACATAAACCCGGGCAAATCCAGTTTTATCTGCTCATAAAAATCATACTCAATCTTTTTCCTGGCCTCCAATATAGACCGAACTTTATTATGCTAGCTGCACCTTGATTATTAATTAGCTACTCTTTCAAAGAATCTTTAAGTGATGATATATATAGATAATTAACTAGCTAACAGCGATGTTCCTGACTTCTTTTCTTCTTCTATGTAAATTAAATTGATTTTATCTTGTTTTATGGGTTATAGTTGCACCTGGTGTCAAAAACCATCGAAAGCTCCGCAACTCTATTAGGAAAATAAAAAAGGCTTTGGACTTCCACAGCATGATTTAATCCATGAACTAAGACGGTATTTTATAAATACATAACTGTTTCCGATCGCCTGGAAGGGACAAAAGAAACATCTTATTCTTACTGGTGGAAATAGAAAAGGTCGATAAGCTAAAAGCTTTCGTTATTTAAATACATGACAGCTTCAACATCAAATTACATGGTGTCCTTCAATACCAAGAGTCCATATCCAAAAGGCCTTTGCTGGTAGCAGTCAAGATTGGAGCCATAGGTTGTTCCGAGCGAATCACAGTATGTCTTGTAGAACCCAATGCGATTCTCATTGGCATCATTTGGCCCTCCCTGACCACATTCAATGCCACCATTGATGATGTTTGTTATCACTCCATAGCCTGGAACCCTACCAGCCTCGACGTCTGCCTCGCTCGGTGTCCAACTTTCAGTGATGACTGCGTGACAAGAGGGCTTTGGGGATTGTGGTGTCATCCAAAACCAGAGTGCTGTCTTGAAGGAAATGACAGGATCAGTCTCAACAAGTTCTGGTTCTTGTAACAGTGGCAAGTTTAAGTCGTCTCCGCATAGCCCATAATTATAGTTCCTGCACCACATGTTAATAAACTAACTCAATGCAAATCAAGATCCAACAATGTTTTGCTGGATTTGGCCTTTTCTTTTGATTCAAAGTACTACACAAAATATCTTCCATATATAAAAAAAAATTACTTAACCAATAAACTAAATCAAACGACTCAGCTGGTCAAGGCCTTGCGGAATTACCATGAAAGTTGGATTGGTCCTCGGCCACAATATTGCTTGCCCGCAACACATGGATATTTGGAAGATGGTTCACAATAATCTTGACAATTTATTTCCCTAATATGGCAATATCCCCAATCGTATTTGTCACCTTGTGCAGCTGGCCACCATCCTTTATGTAGGAGCATGCATTGTCAAATCAGAGACAAGGAAATTTATCAACCAAGGATATCCTTATTTAATTAATTACAGAATGAGTTTGTACACCGAGTCCGCTCAACCTAGGCATCCTATGTCATTAATTGAAGTTATGAGCAAGAAATTAAATAAAAAATTAAACCCTACCGTTAGTTTCATGAGATGTCTGGCCCAGGAAAGCAGCAATCTCCCTTTTACGCATCAGATCATCACCAGTGTTACCAAAATCAGGGAATTCCTTAGCAGCGGAGATAAAAGCATTATAGGTGTAGAACCCAGCAGCAGGACATTGAGGATCATTTCTATACTTGAGAAAAGCATCAAACGTTGATTCTGGGATGATGTCACTTAAGTAACCATCACCTCCACCTCCACCACCGCCTCCACCACCCCCACACCCATCTCCTCCATCACACTGGCTCTGACAACCATCACAGCAATAATCAACCGTTGTCCCACACCAACCGTAAGAACTACAACATAGGCCTCCTGGACACAGGGCACCCCCGGCTTGGCGACCGCATTGCTCAGCTGAGCCTCTAACCGAAAGGGACAAGAATAAGGAGAGAAATGTGAATGCCCAAACACTCATTTCTTGTTAATATGCTTGATCAGTTCGTTGATGATTGAGAAGGTGAAAGCATGCGGGTATATATAGCCAATAATAGAGGTATACGATGGCATTTCCGTCCTTATAATTTGTAATAAAGCTTCATGTTTTCCATGGAGAAGGTAACAAAAGTGCCATCTTTGTCCCCAGTATTTCCTTGTTGATCAAGAAGGTACTACAACTTCTTCGTAGGAAAAAAAACAAAGAAAAACAAATCAGATTGATTAAGTGCAGCTTTTCTTTTAATTTTTCTTGAAAAAAAATCGAGAGTTCAAAGTTCTTTGAATCATTGGGTTACCAGGAATGAAAAGTTAAGAATGAGATTGCATGAATCGAAATGAAAATTAGGGAATCGTAATGAGATTTTAATTATCATGCTGTTCCAACTATAAAGTAAGAATAAAACTTTTGATTCTTATTCTCTATTTTATTAAAAGTTAGCCCTTGAGAACCAGACCATGTTCTTTGAGAGTTTCCATAAGTAAGCCACGGAATTCCTTTCCATTGATAATGCTTGCTCAATCTGGTTAAGAATAAAATTAATTCTAGTATATCAAATTAATTAAGAATTAATTTACAGATAAATAATACTGTTAATACAGGAGCAAGAAGGATGAAGTCGGGTCCGTATCCATTTCGTCAATCTATCGTGAAATAAGCATTTGTTAATTCAAATAAAACAAATCACAACAACGTAGCAATTTTTTTTAATCACTTGATGCTAAATCATGAACCATGTGCTTTACTCCCAAAAAAAAAAAAAGGACAAAAACATTTTCCATGAATTAATTTAGATAAAGGGGGAAAAATTGTTTTTCTTGGACCACGTGACTTGGCATCAAAGACCCATCATGTCTTTGTTCACGGACTTAGAATATGTTTGGGAACGCGGCTGCGGCTGCGTTTCTAAAAATTTTAATTTTTTTTATTAAAATTGAATATGGTTTGTATATTTTAAATCGTTTTGATGTGCTGATATCAAAAATAATTTTTAAAAAATAAAAAAACATCATTGGCATGTATTTTGGCACGAAAAGTTATTTGAAAAGCACCCGCTACCACACTACCAAACACGCTCTTAATACACAGAATACGTTGCAACAACAACAAATTAAGGAAATCAATAATTTCAGGCCTTTTTTTTTAAAAAAATAAATAAATTAGAAAGAACATAATTTCCATCATTACAAACATTAGAATCTGTGACTTTTTTTTTTAATTAATATATTGTGCTCGGATACATCTTAACTAATTCCATAAACTCTGAAGTTAACGACCATGTAAACTTTCAATGACTTTAAGATTTATGAGAATCGAACTGGTGATGGCCATAACGTTGGTTTTGGCAACCGATATTGTAATAATCTGGAACTTTGCCACATCAACTATGTTTATGCTAGAAAATAATATAAAATTATTATTGAGATTTTATTTAAAATCTTAAGATTTTAGTTGGATAATTTTTTGATATAATATTAAAATGTTATTGATTAAATGATCACGAGTTCAAATCACATCATTTTTATTTTAATTAATAAAGATGGGAATTTGGTGGTCGCTGAGATTGTAAGGAGGACAGGTATATACTTATAGGGGAATACTGTTCATTGATCGATGAAGAAAGATCGACGATTTTCGTGACAGACAATTATCATATTCGGGATTATTGACAAGTGCATGGAAACGTGTAAGCCTTCATGACAAAAGGGCCGACACGTCTAGAACAATGGATCGATCTATGTGTTTTCGGGAGAGATCTTGTGACCACACAGTGAAGAAAACAGCCCAACCTCTGGTCACAGCACTTTGAAGCCTCAACAAGAACTGAAGAACATATTCTCGCCTAGTAAAGACGAGGAAGCAACGAAATAGATGTGTGAATATCTCATGCTAGGTTTGGGCACCATACTAAAAAAACAGCTATTTTTGTGACCGAATTTTCAGTTATAAACAAGCAAAAATCCTTCACAAACGCGCTTCGTGATGGATTTGTGACCGAAAATATTCGGTAAAAAGCACACTAACAACAAAACGTAATTCGGTTACATTAAAAAAAAAAGTGACCGATTTTGCGATCGCAAATTTAAAATTTTGAATTTTTCTATGAGAATTTGTATTCCAATTTATAGCCACAAATCGGTTAAAAAATAAATAAATAAAATTTGAATTAGCCAGAATGATTAATATTAGCTACATCATAGGCCACACCAATCATTGAGTCCTAAGAATTTGTTGATCACTGAGATTATTAAGAGACCGCGCGCGTATATATCTATCGCAACATGAATCATCATGGGCCCGGGAATACAAACTTTGAACCCATGATGTGGCTCTCGAGCCCATGCCATGAGTTCCGAGCCCAGGAGGCGGGCATTTGCCTAGGGAGTTATCACAAGTTCTTACCTTGGGAATGGGCTTTGTCACGCTTCCCCAGATGGACTACGGGCCTGCCTCTCAAAACTTGTTGTCCTAGGCTTGTTGATCAATTATATATGTTGCAATGTTTTTACAGAAATCTGAGGTCCCATCCTTTGAACCTCCATTTTAATACTTGATCACTGTCAGTATACGCTATTACTGCTTTAATATTTTATTTTTTTATTTTTAATTAGAAGTGGTATATTAAAAATAATAACTGATACAGCATATTTGACAATAATAATCACGCTTCTTCAAGATTGAATCTGAATTTCCATATTGAAATAATATTAAGGATTTTTATTTTTCCCTCTCTTCTTTTTTGATTATCTCGGGATAATAGAGATAATAATTTAATCATAATTTAATTAATACTCAACTAGACTAACTCTAACAAACAAGTTTTTTTTTATATATATATAATTACTTTAGCTGATTGGTAATGAATATATTATGGATATCTTGTAGAATATTTATATATTTTTTAAATCCAATACACACACACACAATACACTTACATAATATTTATAGTTTTATTATTTAATATAATTAGATACATTTCAAATATATATTTCACAATTTTATTTTTTTGTTGAATGATAAATAAATTTTTTATAAATATAAATATCTGAAATCTAATTAACAAGATATAAATATTTAATATTTTTATTTAATAAATACTCTGCCATGTGCTCTGTTGATAATTAATTCCATCGAGCACGTTTTATTCATTGACATGGACTTATTTAAAAGGAGCTGGACCATCTCCCATGATAGCTAAAAGCTATTATTATTATTATTTCGAGACATGATAGCTTCAACATCAAATTGCATGGTGTCCTTCAATCCCAAGAGTCCAATTCCAAGGTTCTTGCTGGTAGCAGTCAAGATTGGAGCCATAGGTTGTTCCGAGTGAATCACAGTATGTCTTGTAGAACCCAATGCGATCCTCATTTGCATCATTTGGCCCTCCCTTGCCACATTCAATGCCACCATTGATGATGTTTGTTATCACACCATAGCCTGGAACCCTACCAGCCTCCGAGTCTGCCTCGCTCGGTGTCCAACTTTCAGTGATGACTGCGTGACAAGAGGGCTTTGGGGATTGTGGTGTCATCCAAAACCAGAGTGCTGTCTTGAAGGAAATGACAGGATCAGTCTCAACAAGTTCTGGTTCTTGTAACAGTTGCAAATTCAAGTCGTCTCCGCATAGCCCATAATTATAGTTCCTGCACCACATGTTAATAAACTAACTCAATGCAAATCAAGATCTAATAAAATGTTTTGCAGGATTTGGCCTCTTCTTTTGATTCAAAGTACTTCACAATATATTTTCCATAAACTGAATTAAATGACTCTGCTAGTCAAGGCCTTGCGGAAATACCATGTAAGTTGGATTGGTCCTCGGCCACAGTATTGCTTGCCCGCAACACGTTGATATTTGGAAGATGAGGCACAAGAATCTTCACAAACGTTTTGCCTACGATAGCAATATCCCCAAGCGTATGGGCCGCCAGGTGCAGTTGACCACCCTCCTTTATGTAGGAGCATGCATTGTCAAATTAGAGACAAGGAAATTAATCAACCTAGGATAGCCTTATTTAATAAATGACAGAATGAGTTTGTACAAACCTAGGCATCCTAAAATGACATTAATTGAAGTTACGAGCAGGAAATTATAAAAAAAAATAAAACTCTACCGGTAGTTTCATGAGATGTCTGGCCCAGGAAAGCAGCAATCTCCCTTTTACGCATCAGATCATCACCAGTGTAACCAAAATCAGGGAATTCCTTAGCAGCGGAGATAAAAGCATCATAGGTGTAGAACCCAGCAGCAGGACATCGAGTATCATTTCTATACTTGAGCAAAGCATCAAACGTTGATTCTGGGATGATGTCACATAAGTAACCACCACCTCCACCACCCCCACCCCCACACCCATCTCCTCCATCACACTGGCTCTGACAACCATCACAGCAATAATCAAACATCATGTTTTCCCTGGAGACGGTAACAAAACAAAGTGCCATCTTTGTCCCCAATCTCCATCATTTCCCTCCTTTCTTTATTTCCCTCATTAAAAATAGAACAAAAAAATTATATTAATACTATTTAAAAAAGCTATTTTATTAATTTAGTTATTTAAGATAGCATCTCCCATGGACCAACCACTACAACAGTAATCATTAGTGCTGGCACACCAACCAAATTGGCTACAACATAGACCTCCCGGACACAGGGCCGGCACCCCCGGCCTGGCTTCCACACTGCTCAGCTGAGCCTCCTAGTAAAAGGGACAGCAACAGAGAGAAATCCGTGAAGGCCCAAATCTTCATTTTGAAGTGTTTTGTTTGGGATTTTATTGATTTTGAGATCGTATCAGCATTAGTATCTATAGGGGAAACATGACTACTTAATACATTTGTCACTTGTTAATAAAAACTATGGACTATTTCAATAATGATGGGTGCTCATTTATTTAATCTAGTACTTTTCTAAATAATTTTAAACCATAATGGTCTGACCTCATGAGGATTTATCTTAGATTATCGCGTTCGCGTTTTTTTTTAACTTTTCTAGATTTAACATCTATGTATTAATTAAACAGAAGATATATAATAAAGTGATGAACAGTGCGTGGCGGCTTCTAAGGTCTTGTCTTCTGCCTTTTTTTTCTTAACTTTTTTTTCGCGATAACATAGAATAATCTCTAGCTTCATGTGCGTGACATTTGCTGTAAATATCAGCTGATGTTGACCAGGGATAGTGTCGTATTGACAGGGGTTAGTTTGTTGGAAATCCATTAGAGAGAAGAAGGGATATCACAAGGGTTCATGTAGGAATATGCTCTTTAATAACGTTTAAGTCATTTGTGAGTTATTTACATTCAGACAAGAAAGTAGGTACTTTAGATAAGTTCTTCTCAAAACGTGGAAATTGGAGATGATTTATTGTTTGTTGTGGGCCGAGGGTTGATCAATTTCTTTAGATACTTTTTTTTTTCCCTCTTAAGACTTTTTTTTCTCTTATTAATTTTTCTTCATGCAGCAAAGAAAAAATTAATTAATATGACTTTTTTTATATTATATAAAAGTTGGGTAATGATTTTTTTTCATTTCAGGTTGGGTTGAATTTTCTTATTAAATCATGTTTTTTTTTATTTCAAAAATGCTTTGAAAAAAAATTAAATTTTTTTTATTGTTTTCTTTACTTTAAATTCATATTTTTGATGTTTTATATATTTTAATTTTTTAAAAAAAATATATTAAGATTGGGTCTGATTGTGCTAGACCGAAGGAGAATATAATAAGTTGAGTCTTGTCCCAAAATGACCCAAAATAGCTTAGGGTTGAGCCGCGGCTGGACCCATTAGCCTTGGGTCCTTCTACGACCAGACCCGTCAACCTTGGCTCTTGTTGCGAGTAGGACCCATCAGCATTGGGTTCTGCCCCTAACAGGACCCAATGTTTTTAATTTTTTTTTCATACAGTAAAAAAAAAAAATTGATGGGAGTTTTTTTTTATATTGTTTAAAAGTTGTGTAATCATATTTTTTTTCGTTTGAGGTTGTGTTGAATTTTCTTATTAAGGCATGTTTATTTTTGTGTTTCAAGAATTCTTTGAAAAAAAATTAAAATTTTTTAATTTTTCTCTCTAATATTATCATATTAAAATTGATGGAGCTCTCAATAAATTTTTGATTCACATCATATACTCTATATATTTGTATTATATAAGAGAATTTTTTAACAATAAAATCCATTACAAAATAATTCATAAATATTATAATATAATATTATTTTAGGTAATATAAGATATTTTAATTTTGTATCACTGGTGTATGAGATTCAAAGTTTTATTAACGATTATTGTCTTTAGATCTTTTGTTCAATAGTTTTGAATTACATGTATTATTAAATACATAAATAAATTATGTGTTGGATCTTGCCCTCAGCATGACTCATTAGAGTTGGGTCCAAGTTAGGACAGGACCCAAATTAGCTTTTGGGGACCCAAAAGCACTAGGTCCGACCCCAAGGCATCCTGCGTTAGCAACCAACTTCTTTAGGTCTTGTAGCCCCGTTTGACTTAAGATAATTGATCTTTTATTAGGACCTAATCTCTTGGGTCTTACGTCAGGACTCAATGCTCTTGAGTCTTGAATTCCCTTGGGTTATGGCAGGACCAAGTCTAATGGGTTCTGCTTCACGACTCAAGACTGATAGGTTCTGCATCAGGACCCAATTCTCTTGGGCCGTGTTAGGTCCAATGCTCTTTGGTCTGCGTCAGGACCCAAGACTAATGGGGCCCGCTTCAGGACTCAATTACATTGGATCTTGCAACAAGTGTTATTTCTCTTGGGTCCGGCATCAGAACCAAGGCTAATGAGTCCTGCATTAGGACTCAAGGTTCTTGGTTTTAAGTTTTTAAATATAATTAGTTGTATCATAAATATTATTATTGTTGTTGTTGTTGTTATTAAAAGTATTAATATGAAAAATAGTATTATTTATGTTATAAATATTATTATTTTTATTACAATTGAAAGTGTTAGCATTAAAAATAATATTATTTATGTTATAAATATTATTTTTTTTCTTATAATTAATATTATTAATAAAATAATTATTAAGTTTGAAAAAAATTATTATCAATATTGAAAAACAACCATAGATTTGATTTGAAGTGTAAAATTAAAAATTATTATTATTATTGTTATTGTTATTGTTATTATTATCATTATCATTAATAAATTTTAAAAAACTATTATTATTATAAAAAACAATTATTTTTTTTGAAAGATTAAAAAAATAAAAATTTTGACAAACAAGTTAAATATTATTGTTGGGTTTGATGTTGTAGCCAGACCCAACAATTTTTGGTCTTAAAATTTAAAATTTTGAAATTTTTTATGGGAATTTATAATCCAATTTATAGTCGCAAATCGGTTAAAAAATAAATAAATAAAATTTTAATTGGTCCAGAATGATTAATGTTACCTACAACATAGGCTCCCGCCAACCATATTGGCTGCACAATTAACCCCTATTAAGATTTCCGCAATGTGTGTTACATGTGATTTTAAAAGTATTTATTAAAAATATATTAAAATAATTATTTTATAATTTTAAATATTAGTATATTAAAATTATAAAAAATAATAAAAAAATATCAGTTTAATATTTTTTCAAAAAATATATATTTTTAAAAAACATCAAAAAACAAAAATGATCCCAAACACTACCTAAAAATGACAACAATAATTTTAGAGAGAAAACTTCCAAGACCCAAAGATTCATTTAGTCTGAAGAATTAATTTGTTGATCACTGAGATTATCGTATATATTTATTGGGAATTATTCTATTCTGATTAAAAAATTAATTGATTTTTATTTAATCCATCTTAATGAGAAACTTAGTTATTGAGAGAGAGAGAGAGAGAGAGAGAGAGAGAGAGAGAGAGAGAGAGAGAGAGAGAGAGAGAGAGAGAGAGAGAGAGAGAGAGAGAGAGAGAGAGAGAGAGAGAGAGAGAGAGAGAGAGAGTGTGTATAAAAAA
>Ga0325410_1006995_pt1 | contig 12364 bp, 8 predicted proteins | sample PopdelMetagenome_16_FD_206182 | JGI IMG/M metagenome (GOLD analysis project Ga0325410, IMG submission 206182) | Populus deltoides microbial communities from Bellville, Georgia, United States - Xylem-PdIQD-R3 | ecosystem: Host-associated > Plants > Phyllosphere > Stem > Wood/Secondary xylem... | reverse complement strand
AGCAATATACTACCAAGTATAGATCTCCAAACTGAAAACACTGAACATTACCTTTAGATAAAAAGAGAGGAGCAAGACTTGAAGTCATGTAAGCACATGCAACAAGAGTATATTCAAGATCATGGTGGGTGTTCATTGTATGATGATTGAGATCGACAGATAAAAAACTAGATGGCATGATAAACTTTGAAACATCAACCTGAATCTTGTCTATGTTCTTAAACATTGTTTTCTCAGCTAGTTCTTACAAGAATTCAAAAAAAAAATCTTTACCAGGACAACTTAAGTGATCTAAGTTATGAGAAAAAAAATGACTCTTTTCTTTGTTCTTCTGCAATAAATTGAAATTTTCCCTCCCAAAGCATTAACCATGCCACACAAAAAAGTCAAGATTGAACCAATACATGCAGTCCATGGTTTGCGTGCTTCCATGGTGGCTGCTGCATCTATTCTATGTTCCAAAGATCTTCTCTTTATTTCTTTTTTATCTGAAATAAATGATCTTTTATTGTTTTCTATGAAGCCTATTTTAGATAAATGTGATTTTAGTTATCCAAGAAATTTATATGAGATATACTATAGTAACTTATTTGCTGTTTTATTTTGCTACAACCAGATGCTACAAAGTGGGTCGGATGGATGTCAGTAACAGAAGAAAGCATAAGTAGCAAAAAAGAAAACATACCAAGCTAACAAAATCAACCCCACCAATGCAACAGCCACATTCTCTTGACAAATATGAACCACTCTTATCTGCCACACCACCCTCTTTAACATCTGAAGAAGTGAGCAGAATTACCCAGATTAAAATGTACCTGTGGTCACAGTAGTCAAGGATGAAAAAGCAAACAAGAAAGAAGTACCAACCTGAGGAGTATTCTTGCTGTTTCAGTGAAAAACTTTCTACGCAAGAATCACAAACCAACCATTTCGGGAACCCAGTAAAAGCAAAGTCACAGAAGAATGGGTGGAAACGATTTTGGACTGCGAATATATTAGTGGAATGAACAATCTCTTTAGCCCTCTCAAGAGTCTCACTACTACAATCACAAGCATATACGATAATGTCCTGGTTGCCACTACAAAAAGAAAAGAGAAAAGCTTTTTAATGGACGGAACACCAGAAACATGATTTAAGGTCTACTAATGAAATGATATAACCTGGTGAGTGCAACATATGAGGATTCATCCACGAAATATCAATGAAAGAAGATGGTCTACGTACAGAAGATTTCATACGTTTTTTTTTGTCATAGATAGGATGCTATCATTTATAATTAGAGGGAATTTGTATTAGTAGGAAGTAGATGGTAGATCCGAAAAGTAATATTACCATAATTGAAGTACTAATACTACTTTTGCTATAAGGTATTTTTTAAATTAAACATGTGACCTTCTTGGAAGTGTACGAAGTTTACTTCTAATAGACAAAAAAGCCTCTTAGTAAAAGAGTTTATATATTAAAGATTTTGGAAAAGTGTTTTTTAATAAAAGATAGTAATTTAACAAAAACAATTTTATGGTATGGTGATACCCAAAACTAATTGATGATGTTCCAAATCTCAATACGCTTAGAAATAGGGTGTTTTGGTAGTTGAATTATGGGTTAATCAAATATTCATTTAAATAACTCTACTCTCCAATAGTAAAAGAAAATATTCCTTGTTAAATGACTCTTGATACCTACAAAAAATCCTTTTTTCGAGGATTCGAGGACTCTCAAATGATAACGTCAATAGTTTTATAAAAGAAAAGAGTAATAAATATGCTAAAGAACATTAAATTCTAAAAACAAAGTAGTTTGTTCTTGTTTTGGATATATGTTTGTTTTTTTAATGTAAATTGTGAAGTTTTTAGCTAGGTAATTCAAGAGTATTTATAGCCCATGAACTTTGTTTTTTTGCTTGGGTGAAAGAGCTGAAGAGTTATTTTTCTTTGGTAGCATTAAGAAAAAAACAAATATCCCTTATATATGCATTAGTCAGGGAACAAAAGTGAATGTGTTCAGGATGCTCGTAAAGCCTATGAACATTAGGCCATGTTATTGGGTTTGAAATCAAGGCTAGAGCCTATGGGAGCTGGGCACATGCCTGGTATATGCCCAGCACCCGGGTTCGGGGGTGCTACCCGAGCCCACAGGGTGCTGGGCATTCGCTGAGCATATAGGCTCGGGCGCATTGCCCATCCCAAAGGATATTAAATCTGGGCCTAGTAATTTAGGCCCATAATTATGATCAGGGTCAAAACACGTTCTCAAAACCCATTAAAAATTTGTATCATAAATGAAATTTTTCTAACAAATATTTTAAAAAATCAATGAATATTGGTCCATCAGTAGCCCTCCAAGTATATGCGGTATCTTTATCAAAGAGACTTGAAAAACCCATTATAGTGCCTCTTACTATATAAGAACTTCTTTCATTTCAATTCATTTGAAATCTTTTTTAAGAAATTTCTTTTTGAACCATTTTGTTGAGGTTTTCTAAAGGGTTGAGAATGTTTTTGAAGGGGAGTTATTGCGTGGAACATTTAGCCTTTGTGTGGAGCGTGGTAACTATTTCCTAGAACAGAGTATAAGGAATCATCTCAAAGTAACCTATTCATACTTAATATTTTCCTTTAAAAATTGTCCCAATGAAAGTGAAACAAGTAGCTTCTAATAATAACTTTATGTTTAAGCTAGAACCACCTGAAACTAGGGGTTCTAGTAGGAGACCAAGATCAGTTGGGATTGAACAAAGACTAGGGGTTTTTCCACTATAATATTTGCGCCAACCAACTACATCCCAGTAGATGGGTTTAAATCAAGGCTTTTGAGGAGATATTTTGTAACCACAGGGGTAAAGCTAAACCATAAGGTTCTAGTATACATTAAATGGTTGTCCCCAAGGTGCCCATGATGCTCGTTGGTTCTTCACCTTTTCTACTCGCCCTAAAAATCCTATAAAGAACATGTTAGAGGGTAAGACCTTTAACATGAAGGGGTGGCATGGGAAATGGTTAATTACAAAGAATAAAAAAGATCTTATCTTAAGCTAAGTGCAATAGTTATAGGGTTGCCCTTATTTTTAGCAAACTCCTCAGTCAGATGCCATTGAAAAAACAAGTCTTAGTACCTTTAACTACAATGTGTGTTTGAACATGGCGAGGTTTTCCCTTTGCTATAACATCAAATGAATTGCTAAAGGTCAAATACTAGGTAAAGAGATAAGGTACGTAAAACATTATACTTGGTATAATGTGATATATTTATCTTATATTAATTATTTTTTATTGCAGATTTATCTTTAGAAGAGGAATACCATAAGAATGTTAGTGAAGTATATGTAGAAGTTGAGGGGACATTTTGCTTCTAGGTTGAAGAGATGTAAGAGAGTCTCTAAGAGATGATTATCACTCGTAATATTAAGCCTATATCTGAGCCTACCACTGTTGGGGGGATTCGATCACCTATCTCTAGAAGAAGAAGGGAAAATATTTCTCTTGATATCTTTTTAAAAGTAACTAGAAGAGCTAAAGCTAATATAAAAAGAATGTGTACTTCACAATGGCCTTATGTTGTTAGTAGGGAAGTAAAACCTACACTTATAACCATGTCCCCATCTCTAACACCTTATCTAGTGGCCAAAGTTAACAGGGCCTTTGCTGAGGGTTCTACACCCCAGGTGACATCTCAAGTTGAATCGTTTGATCCTGATGCAAGTTCTTCTTATGTTAGGCCACAGATTGGCTTTACAATTTCTTCTCCACTATCTTTGTTTGAAGGGAAGAGGACATGATAGAAGGTTACTAGATCTTTTTTTATATGTTGATCAATTATTTGATTGGAGTTTTACTTGTCAACTTAGTCTTGTTAGACAACTTCTAATCCATGTGAGTATTTTATCTAGTATAACATGTTATTTATACTTTGATTTTGTTTTTTTTTTATTAATAACATTGTTTTATTTAGACTTTCCTAATGAATGCCTATTTTCAAAGACATTGGACTGCCAAAAAGGCTCAAATAAAGGTATCCTTGAATTAACTAAGAGAAGACCGGAAAGAGGTATAAAGCCTTTAAGGGGAAAACTCACAGCTCAAATCTCAGTTGAGGGAGATCAAGGAGGCTTATGATCTTTATATCTATGAATCCCAAAAAGCATATAGAAAGTTGACAGAGGATAAAAATCACCAGGCTTCCAAGAGGCTGTCATCCTCTATAATAAAATCCTAGAAGGCTTTCAAGGCTGAAGTAGTAGCCTTAAAGCCTAAGCCAACAACAACCAAGGTTAGGGCGAGGGCTTCTAGAAAGGAGTGTGCTCATCTAAAGGCATAAAGGGACTCATCTACTAAGTTTTTAATAGTGTTTAGGAGATTTCAAACCTTGGATGTATTTATTATAGATACGATATTCCAAGCTCTATCTAACCTTCACTTTTATCATCTATCAATGAGAATAACAGTGGATTTCTGAATGGAATTCAACCCCAATCCTATTCTTGATTTTTCTGATATCTATCCTACACAAGCGGTTGTTGCAGCCAACAATAAGTACTTGGCTGAGGAGCCTAACAAGTGGTGTAAGTCTCTTGGTTAGGCAGTGGTTTCTAGGAGTTATTATCCCTAGTCTTGTATGATTTTTATATTTATATTTGAATACATTGACTGATTGCATTAATATATGTTTATGATTCCCTATTTTAAATATATTTTCATGTTTGTTGTGTTTAGATTTATAGGGGTCCAAAGCCCTATGTATAACCAAGGTCTTATATCTTTCCAGGGAGGGAGGTAATCCCTACTCTCAATCAATGGTAAAAATTGTGCTTAGAAAAATTATATAGATCGGTTCAATATATTCATGTATAGTCTTAGCCCAAGATATGTAAAACCATTATTTAAAAGTTTTTCCATGAGAATTGCTAAGAAGTTTTTTAATTTAAATTTCTTTGTAATGAGTTAAAAATTCTTATTGTACTCATATGAGCCCCCCAAATAGAACTTAGAGGAGAATCTTGATTGTAGTTGACCTTTGATGTAGCCTAGTTACATTGGAGAGTGGGGGCATGTGGCCTTCCTAGCATTGTCATAAAGTGTGGGAGTACCCCCCCTCGAGAGTAGTCTTACCATAGTGAGAGGTATATGGCCTCCTTGGCAGTAGTGTAGGGTTTAGAAGCCCCCCATTAATAAGTTGTATTAATCTAAAACTGCACTAAAAAGTGGAAAGCCTAAGACCATCCATGGCAATAGCATGAGGCCTGAAAGCCCTACTAGAAACTTATGGCAATCCAATATTGCACTGGAGAGTAGGAGGGCAGAGGCTACCCATGATGATAGCGTGGGACCCGAAAGCTCCACTGGAGAGTTATGTCACTCTGAGAATGCACTGGAGAACAGGAGTGAACATATAATAAAAATACAATATATATATATATAAAAGTTACATTTTTATCTATAATACATTTTGAGATGATCTGAGTGTCAAACATAAAGGAGATTTTTTTCCTTTCATATCTTGAAGGTGGTAAATGTTTGCTTTGACTACCTAATCATTGTAAAATGACCATCTCACTTTGATGTTAGTTTTCCCTTACTCTTCATGTTAGCAAAAGTTACATTTTTATCTATAATACATTTTGAGATGATCTGAGTGTCAAACATAAAGGAGATTTTTTTCCTTTTATATCTTGAAGGTGGTAAATGTTTGCTTTGACTACCTAATCATTGTAAAATGACCATCTCACTTTGATGTTAGTTTTCCCTTACTCTTCATGTTACCGGTTACTTCTAGCTTTCTAAATACTAGGTCTCCAAACTTAAACCTCTTGTTTTTACCTTAACATTATGATACCAAGTGATTTAATATTGATAAGTCGTGTTCCTTACTACTGCAATCAACTAAGATTCTTCTAGAAGATCTAGATTGGCTCTCAATCCTCACTCATTACTTAGGACTTGGATATGTTAGTACGAAAAGAGTTTCCTTATATGATATTTTTTAGGTCAATTGATAGGCCATAAAATTTCATTCAATAGCTCTGCTTATTCTCACTTGGCTTATTGTATCTCTTTTTAGATCTCATTGAATAGGACTCTATTGGTGAGCTCGACTTGGCCATTTGTTTAGGGATGTGATGTTGACCTATAGTCTATATATAGTCTCTCAACTATTTCATTCTATGATTGTCAAATTGTATTCTATTGTTGATTATCAAGACTTTAAAAAGTCCAAACTAGTAGTTATTATTCTTATAAATGAAATAGATCATCTTGTTACTAGTTATGTTTTCAAAGGCCTCAACCTCTACCCATTTAGTGAAGTAGTCAATTGTTACAAAAAGAAATTGTTTGTTACCCGTGGCCTTGGGAAAAGGACTCAAGACATTCATCTCTCACTAGAAAAAAAGCCACAAAGAGGCTATAATTTTCATCTTTGTAGAGGGTTGGCAAGAAACCAAAGCATATCTTTGGTATTTATCGCATCTTCTAGTCAAACTAGTGTATTATGGATTATGGTTGGCTAGTAGAAATCTTCTCGAGTTGTTTTGGCAGCGAGAGCTCTTGAGCCCATATAGAGCCCATATATCTCTTCATGAAGTTCATTCAAAACATATGTGCTTTCTTTAAGTGACATGAATTTTAGGAGGGGAGATTAGGTGGATTTTCGATACATGACATCATTGATTAAACAATACCCAGCTCCTCGCCTAATTTGTTGAATGGCCTTGGTTTTGTTAGAATGTATTTCCTTAGTGAACAAGTAAAGCCTGATAGGGGTTCTCCAATCCTCCACAAGAGTGACTAAGAAGATCACTAGTCCTTCTTCACCCATACCTAGCTTTTCTAAAGTTTCAACCTATATGTCTAGATGGAGCTCTATTGAGTTGGAGCTTACAAGTTTGGATAAAAAGTCTTATCAATGGTTGGTTTCCTTCGGTATATAGACAATTCCTTCATGTTTTTTAGAGAAGTGATCTTCCACTTTCAGAGATATTTTAGCATAATGGACTCCCTAGCCTAATATAGTCATTGACATTAGCCAACAACTAATTGAAATCAATATGGATATAAAGAGGATAAGCATTTAAGGCTTTTATAATCCCAATCCTCCTAAAAGAGCTTTATACCCTATTATATTATTAGTGGCTGGGAATTCAAAACAAACTTCATATGTATAATCATGTCCCTCTAGACTAGTGAGAATTATCCTTGCTCTACTTCCTTCAGCATTGGAGGACTCATCCATGTATAACTATCATATGAGGGTTAACATGGTGGGTTTCGATGAAGCTAATAACCCAATTAGTGGTGTTTCAGATCTTGATGGGGATTTGGATTCATCTATTATGGACTCCTTAATGGAACACTCAACAATGAAGTTTGCTAGAGTTTATTCCTTTATAGTTGATCTCGGCTAGTATTGGAGAGCAAACTCTCCTAACTCAGTTACCCACCTCATTAGGCATCCTGATATATCAAGCTTGTGAAGAATTTGTCAGAAGGGTTGATATGTCAAGACTATGATTTGGTGAGCTTGGAAGTAAGGCCTCAACTTTCTACATGCATTAACCAAATTCAGGGTTATCTTCTCTTTTTTCAAGTATCTTGTTTCAATATCTTAAAAGGTCTTGCTGTAGTAATAAACTGGGCACTAATTTTTATTCTCTTCTCTTATTAACACTACACTAATAGCAGTGTCTGTTATGCCTAAGTAGAGTAAGAGATTCATATACTCTTTTGGGAGATGAGAGGTAGAATTTGATTTTTTCGAAAGCTTCTTAACACTTGAATCCCCATTCAAAGTTAAAGGTATTTCTCAAGGTTTTAAAGAACAGTGAGTTGTATTCCCCAAAACAGGAAATAAATCTATTAAAGGTAGCCAACCTTCATGTGAGACACTAAACTTTTTTTTACTGATTGCAAGGGAGTCGTTTATCCCCTTACTACTTACCAGAAACCTCAAAAGCCTCCCTCCCCTAATAGAAAACACATACTTTAAGGGATTGAGCTTTATTTGATATTGATTTGGCATATAAAAAAAATTCTTCTAGGTCTAGAAGATATTGCTCAAATGTCATGCTTATCACCAACATATCATCCATTTAACCTTTCATGATCCTCCCAAGTTAATGCTTGAATACTTTGTTCACCATTCACTTATAGGTGGCTCTAACATTCTTTAGTATAAAGGGCATGGCCCTGTAATAATATGTTCATTCCCAGGTTATGAACGATGTCTTTTCTTCATCATCGGAGTGCATAAAGATTTGATGCTACCCGGAGTTAGCATTAAGAGAACTAAGGAATTCAAAACCTATTGTAGACTCCATCAATCTACCAATCTTGGAAGGAGGAAAACTACCATTTAGGCAGACCTTGTTTAAATCTATAAAGTCATATATATCTACCATTTGCCAATGTTTTTCCTTATCATTACCATGTTTGTTATCCAATCAGGGTACATCACTTCACAATTAAATCCAACGACGAGTAACTTTTTCAACTCTGTTATTATTGCCATTTGTATTTCACCCTTAAAAATTCTTTTCTCTTGACGAATAAGGGAAAAAGCTAGGTTAACCTTTAGTTGATGTATGGCTACCCTAAGACTGATCCCAGGTATGTTTGAGTGTCAAAAAGCAAAATTAGTTTTTGGATGGTGATAAGCTCTGTCGAGGCTTGCTCCTAACTTGTCTCTAAAGTGGATCTCATCTTCGTGGCCGCTCCCTCTACCTTACTTTTATTTGTTCCTTCCTGAGACCTCGTTGGTCCACTACCAAGGCCTTCTTTCCTTTTAGACATGAAAAAACACATTGTCTAGAAGATGTTTGGTTTCCCTGCACCATGGCCACCCCTTTATAAGTGAGGGATTTCAAGGTCAAATACCTAGTATTGACAATTATGATGATTTGATAGAGAAGAGGTCTTCATAGAATGATGTAGTGAGTCAAACACATGTTAATGACCATTAAGGTCTGTTAAAAAGATAAACATTTGAGAAAAGTACAGATGGTGATAAGGATCTCCAAGGCACCCTTAATCAGTATGTCTGTACCTACAATCCCAATAAGAGAAGTCTTTACAGGAGTCAATCTCAAGGGGTCTATTCCTATTTGTGCCACCGTATAGCTATAGAGAATATTGACTACACTATCATCATCCACTAATACCCTATGGATATGGTGATTAGCCAAGAATGTTGAGATGACCAGAGCATCCTCATATGGAAAAGTTACTCCCTTCCCATTTACAGGGGTAAATATGATAGGTTCATGCCACATGTTTGGAAGACGGGTAGTAGTAAGGACTTGCTTTGTATATTTCCTATTTATATTTCCCTTATCACCTCCTATCGAGGTTCCATCAAAAATTAAATTGATCTCTAGCAATACTTGATTGGTTGACTAGACTCTTCTCTACCTAATTTAGTGTAAGTATCCCTTTTTACAAACTATTAGATATAGCTTTTAATTATCAACCATCCAATCACCTTCTTCAAGGCATAACATTGTTCGGTATCATGTCCCTTGTCCTGCTGAAACATGCAATACTGATTGGAGGTGCGTGTATAGGGAGTGGTTTTTATCGACGGGGGGTACTACATAAATTTTTTTTACCTTTAATGGTAGCATAGACTTTGATGATAGTGATTTTTAAGGGAGTAGATAACCTCTCAGGGTATGTGGAACATTCACGAGATAACCCTTCCTGTTGTTTCTTGAGCTTGGGTTCCAAATAAGGGAATGATTATGCCTAGAAGGGTCCCTCATAAAGTTCCCTCCTTATAAAAACAGGGAGGTTCATATCGTAACACACTTGCATCTTCCACCCGTATATGATTCTCTATGACTTATTTCACCTTAAGCAGACTTTTTGTTATAGTAGGGCATAAAGTTCTCTTCATGGAGCATGCTCCCTCACCCAGTTGATTAAGTCCTCTAGCTTAAACAACTCTTTCACTTTGAGCATTTCCGGTTAGCGGGTATATTTATACTGAAACATGCAACTTACTTAGCACAAAGATCTTCGAACCCTCCAATAAAGCTTGATTCCATGTTGTTATATCAAGCATGCATAGACCCTTTAAAGGTTGTAGGGAGAATCTTGTATATTGTATCACTTTTAAATTACCAACTCCAAGCTACTACGTATATTTTGGATGTGTTTTCTTGAATCGACAAGACCATCATAGTTATCCAAGCTTATTTTTGTGGAGTTATAATCTCAAGGAATTCGGATATTCAAAACTTACTAAGACAAGCGAGAGCCCCGTACTTGATAGGATCTATAGGTATCTTATTAAATGTGATCAAAAGTCGACTGTTTTTTGGTCCTTTATCTACTAGGCTCCAAGGAGCTTAAGTATTCTAGTGCTAAACTACAGGACTCGTAATAATTGTCCATCCCACAATAATGAGAAAAGGCTCACCATGAATATTTTTTTTTTCAATTTCATCATTTAACATGGTGTTGGTTAGGAATTGAGCTCTATGTTTTTTTCTAAATGGGTAGGTTTCAGTATCATGAGTCAAGTCATAGATTTAAAAACTTAACCCAGGTTAACATTGTTCTTGTTTATAAGGATTTAATTTTTTTACAGTAACTTTATTTTTCATATTCATAGTTCCAAGTTGGGTTTTTTTATTGGAATTCATGATTTTCTTTGATTTCCTTTCAATTTAATTATCACAATTTCATTACAATGACCACGAATTCGGCGGGTTAGCCAAGGTTGACTTGGAACTTTTTGTGGGTCGTTGCTTTTTTAATTTAATATATTTTCATATTTGTCCTTCAATGTTTGGTTGTTTAGAATTGAGCTTCGGAATTTTCCCGGTTTGCCTTCATTTAGGTTATCTCATTCATATAATCTGAGTCATGAGGTTTGATAGGCTTACCCAATTTATTTGTGTTTCTTTTTTTATCATTTTTTTAAATTGATTTCTTTTTAATTTCTTCCTCCTATATTGAATTTGTTGGAAATTCAGCTTCATTATTTTTTATTATTATTTCTTTTGGCTTATCCCGATCTAATTAATCAACTTGCATACTTTGCATGCTCACTTACGTTCAGTTGGGTTATTTTTTTTTCTTCAATTTTGATCTTTTATATTAGGTTGGGTTGGAGCTAAGCTCCATCAATTTTTTTTTCTTTTATGTTGATTTTTTTTTTCAGGTTCTTATGAAAACTTTTTTTTAATTTGATTTGGTCTATATATAGTTATTCTTTTATAGATACAAATATTTTTTGTACTTCTTTGGAGAACACTTGCGTCGCTTAAATTTTTTTTTTTTTTTTTTTTTTGCTAACAAAAATCTTGTTCAGCCCACACAGTAATGTCTCCCTAGAAATAATAATTTATATGATATTTAAATTGTGAGTCTTTTAGAAGCTCTATAGGCATTTTAGTAGTTTTTTTATCCAAATTAATAGGTATTGTTTTAACCATATAAGTTTTTAAAAATATTATTTTAAAAAATAAATTTTAAACGAAAATATGTGGTTTTTTATAATTACCCTTCTTAGAATTTTCTCAAAAAACAAGTGTTTAATTTTTAATAAATATGAATCAGTTACATTTATCTTTTTCTAATAAGACATATCATTCCACTAATGGTTTTAATTCATTGAATAGATTTTTTATAACTTCTACACAAATAAGTATGTTTTTAACTAAAAAATAATTTTTTTTAATTATCCCTTTTAGAGTTTTCTAGACAAACAGTTGTTTAATTTTTAATAAATATAAATCAGTTTTATTTATCTTTTTTTATAAGATGTATTATTTTATTAACGGTTTAATTTATTGAATGGAATTGTGTATAACTTCTACACGAAAAAAAAGGTATTAATTACACCTTTTATGGTTTTTTGGACAAACAAGTGTTTAATTTTTAATAAGCATTAATTAGTTTCGTTTATATTTTTTAATAACATATATCATTTCATTAATGGTTTTACTTTATTGAATATAATCTTTTATAACTTTTATACGAAAAAATATCTCTTCAACCAAAAAAGGTTTTTTATATAAAAAAAACAAAACTATTTTTTGGACTCCTCAACATACAAGTGTTCAATTTTTAATAAATATGAATTAGTATCATTTATTCTTTTTAATAAGATAATCCATTCCATTAATGGTCTTATTGAATGAAATCTTTTATAACTTTTCCATAAAAAATACATTTTAAAAAAAATTCTTTTAAGGTTTCCTCAATAAACATGTGCTTAATTTTTAATATATAAGAATTATTTTTAATATTTATCATTTTTAATAAGAAACATCATTATATGAATAATCTCGATTTATTGAATAGAATCTTCTATATGTTGTAATTAAAATATAATGGACAGAAACGCGAGGCGTGTACAGATACT
>Ga0325410_1006992_pt1 | contig 12365 bp, 6 predicted proteins | sample PopdelMetagenome_16_FD_206182 | JGI IMG/M metagenome (GOLD analysis project Ga0325410, IMG submission 206182) | Populus deltoides microbial communities from Bellville, Georgia, United States - Xylem-PdIQD-R3 | ecosystem: Host-associated > Plants > Phyllosphere > Stem > Wood/Secondary xylem... | reverse complement strand
TGAGTTTAATAAGAATCTACAGCTTTGAATAATCATCATGGTTAATATAATACAATAATGTATTATAGTACAGGTTTAATACAGCTTGGGGATCCACTGCAATGTAAACGATTGTTTTGCTCCATGATAAAAAAAAAAAAAAAAAAGTCATCAGTGTTTCCCAGATACATTTCACTGTCATTGGAACAGTGAAATAACATTTTTATTCTTAAACAAAATATTTGAGAAGCTTGCAATTAGAGATAGAATCGTTTTTTTTTTTTTTTTTGGAGAGGATTCATTATTCATTGCAAAATTAATTGTGGACAAATTAATCATGATATCTTTTTTATCACAACAAAATTGTTAATTTGCCAAGCAAAAAAATGTTAAGCTTTCACTCATGCGCTCTTTTGTTTTTTTTTTAAAAAAAAAACATTGCTCAATAAAATAATGACCATACCCTTTAGAGAAAAAAATGAACACGCATAGGGCTTCTTTGTGTTTTCTATTTTTTTAAACAGTTAAATTATATAATTGCTCTTGAATTAAAAAAAAAAAAAAGGTTTGTTTCAAGGGCATTTTAGTCTTTTCATTCTAGTTTTTTTGAATTTTTTGGATTTAGTTAGGGGCTATTTGGTAATTTTGAATAATGAAATATTATTAAAAAAGCATGATGCGTCAACGTGTGACAACCCCCGCGTTTTTTCGGTGGAGCATGTGGGCCATAAGGTTGCCAAAATCCTCCATCCGCAGCAGAGTTGAGAGTGGCGAGTCATCCTCTTTCTGGAAATGTAGCGCGTGCTCACGACAGAGATCCGGCTGGGCTACAAAGGAGTTTTTTTGTTTCCTCTCTCTTTCCTCTCTCATGCCCTTGAAATTCACGCAAGCCATTCCAAAAAATAATTGTCTCCTCAAGTTTGTCATTTTATCGATTTTGACCCTTATTCTTTTAATTACTATTTATTTTGCTTGTTGTTACCCATTTTGAGGCCCCACATAAATATATAAAATACAAAAAATATTGGAAGAAAATAAAAAATATATATATTACGAGAAAAGTATACTAGAATACCTAGGAAATCACTGGAGACTAGTTGAGGAAGATCAAATATACAAGATTGAAAAATGGGATAGTGTATTTTCGACTGATGAAGGCCTTATTGGTAAAGAAAAATTAATTTGAGGAGGAAAACTCAAAAATGAATTTTTAAGGACTCAATTAGATTTTCTAAGGTTTATTTGAATTTATTGATGGCTTAATTACAAGAAAAATTGATTTTTAAAGTCAATTTAAGCTTTAATTAGAAAAAAAATTAAAGTCCAGGGGCCGAATTGCAAATTTTAGGAGTTAATTTGGTCAAATCAAGAGCTTAATTGCATAAATATTGAAGTTTGATGGCAATTATAGAATTGATTGAAGAAGTTCAAAACCAATGACCGAACTGAAAAAGACGCGTGAATATAGGGGCTGAAATTAACCAAATTATGGGCTAAATTGAAAAAAATAGAAGTTTTTTTTTATCAATTAAGGGTTAAAATGCACAAATTCAGAATCAAGGACCAAAAGAAAAAAAATAAGCCAACATAGGGGTTGACAATCGAATTTGACGGGGGTTAAATTGTTTGCAATTAAAAAGTTTTTGTATGAATTAAAAGTGCATACATCACAATTAGAAGAACAAAGACTAAATTGAAATTTTGACAAATTCCAAATTAAAAACCCTAATTTCTAGGGTTTTAAACCAGACGACGCGTCATTCGACCTATGTTCATTTTCTTACTTAGCAATCCATGATGATCAGGTTGGCACCTTCCGAAAGCTCCTTCGGAGTTCTAGACATCCAAATGACATGAGGTTTTTTTTGCAAATGGAAGAGGAACATCTCATCTACAACTTTATTTCCATAAAATTAGATTTTTACATCCCAACTTTTTCATGGAAGTTCCTAACATCTTGTCCCTGATCAACCATCACTCGGTTTTTAAACTTAGGGTTGATTAGGTTGGTAACTTCAAACACATGAATGTGCAGCTACATATCTATAAATTGAGCAAAGTTGGATTCAAATGAAAGGTGTGCATCTTCTCTACCAAATTTAGGTGGTCCCCAACTACAATGATGTTATAATTGCTCTAACAAACCCTTGAAAGTAGACCATCTAGTCAGCTCTGACAGTTTTGGTTGATCGAGTTGGCAACTTTAAGCGCTTGAATGTGAAGCTACAGACCTCCAAATTGAACAAGGTTAGATTCAAATGGAAGGTATGCATCCCCTCTACCAACTTCAAGTTGTCACAAGCAATAATGACGTCAAAATTGCTTTGAAAAAGCCTTAAAATGAGCAACTCAGTCATCCCTAACAATGCAATTATCTAACAAAAATCGAGTTCGTTTTCTTGTGTTCACACACAAAGGCTTCTTATTGAGTCCTTATCACAACACTCCTCTCAAGATCAAGAGGTCATAAATGAATTCAAGACCTCCCAAAACCCTATAAATACCCCCCAAACATGTTCACTAGGGGTAGAAAAAAACAAAAAGAGAAAAGAAAAGAAGAAAGGATAAGAATAGATAAGAAAAAGAGAGTGATAACAATAAGAAATATAAGTTTAGAGGTCCAAGAGTAAAAACTAAGTTTTTCTTAAATTTTGTAAGCTTGTGTGAGGCAAAACTTTCCAAATAAAAGCCAAAAGAGAATAACTTGTTCTAGGTATACATTGTAGACCCAAAAATAGATCCTTTGTGGCCTACTTTTGTTGTTTTTGTAATTTTTTTTTGTTTATGTTTATGTTTAGAAGCATAAAAAGAGGTTTGAATGCTTAATAAGCAATGTTGCATTCACCTCTTTATTGCTTTGATTTTTGTTTAATCTAGTTATTTTAAAGTTTGTGTTTTTTTTATGTTTTTAATATATTAAAGTTTCTGTTTAAGCTTTTTTTTTATATATATATATGTATATGAATGTTGTTTAAAGTTTTGGTTTAGTTTAAGTTATGCATGTTAATGCAATGGTATTTATCCTTAGCATATTGAGCCTATTCATGCACAAAAATAGTTCTATTTTGAATCCATGTTGCATGAAAATATAGACTCTTTTAAGTTGTTAGTTTCTAGATTTGGTATTTCATGCTTCATTTTGATTGTTTGATGTTTATTTATTAGTTTTTAGATTCAATTATGTTTGTCTACGATACTATAACTTCTTGGGATAAAAAAGACATGCTTTAGAAGCCAAAAATGATATTTTCTGACTTGACAGAGGCTGCCTTTGCTAGAAAACTTCTAGGCTTTTTGGGCATGTTCTTTGTATTTTTTGAAAGAAGATCACCTTACCCTCTAGATTTGGACCACATTTGGTCCATTTCTTGGGAAGAACACCATTTTTTTTTATTTGATCCATTTTGTTCAATAATTTTTGAGTTTTGTGTTTTTTGGGTGTTTAATCTATTTTTTACTTTGGTTTTGTTTTGGGGTTTTTTCTTGTCAAACAAAGATTTTTGTGTCGGTTTATGGTTGAACAAAAAAATTTAGATCAATCCAGTCAGGTTAACCTAGTAAAAGAAAAACTATTTCTTGTTTTTTCTTTCATTTGGCCAAAAATCCAAAAAAAATATATAATTTGAGTAATTATTTTAAAATTCTAAAATACTTTTGCATAGATTTTACAATAAGTTTGTAAAATTTCTAAGGTTTTTGCCTTACATTTCAAAAATAGCAAAACCAATTTTTTTTAAATATATGAGATTATGAACTTATACGTAAGACGTATTTCTAATATTAAATAAAAAGATAGTTTGTTTTTATTTTTTTATATTGGCATTAAAACAGTTAAGTTTTCTACCTCAAAAGATAAAAATCTCCTTATTAGGGACGACTTTTCTTCAACTTTAAATAGATCAACAATTAGAAAACACAATATTTTCTTAGTTTATATCAGACAAATAAACAATGCAGCATACCCTAAATAGGATATATTAGGGGTGTTAATACTTTTTCTTTATGTAATCAGTCTCCTTACTCGAACTCTGAAACCAGTTAGGGTTTCTAGTGATCAAAATACAAGGTGACGACTTTTATTCTCTTTTTTCTTTTACTAATAAAAGACAAGAATTCCTTGTCCTTTCCTCCCATATCATTCCCAACTATCTTGATATAGGAGGATGATCGTCACGACGTTGTACATGTGCGACATTGCTTTTTTTTATTTTTGAAGTTTAGCTTTTTTTTTTCAATATTGTCCCTGAATATTTTTATTCCATTTGATTTTTATATTCAATTTGACCCCCTACTTTTGATTGCTCTTTTTCTATGTTTTATTTTATTTTATTTTGTCTCTTACCAATTTATTTTATTTGTTTTTTAATCCAATTTTGGTCTTTATTCTTTTTATTGTTATTTTCTTATCATTTTCTTGATTTATCTTTTATTTTCCCTCAACATCTTATTTCATTTAGGTTTCTTATCCAATTTTGATCTTCATTCTTTCAATTTAGCCACTAATTATTATTTTTTTTCATTTTGTTTTTATTCCATATTTGGTCAATATTGTTTGAGTTTTAAATTGTTTTACGGTTGAAAATTTTACTTTATCATTTTTTTATGATTGCATTCCTACATAGTAATCTCTATCTTATGACCCGAGCTCAATTATTTTCGGCCTTTTTGGGGGTTGTTTACTAAAAATTGTTTTTTATATATATAAATTCATCATTTGATATTTAGTTATTAGACCTTTGACTTCATTGTTTGTTCCACTTTTTTTTTTTGTTGAGTTATCTCGATCTTATATCCCGGGTAACAAGTTAATCTAAGTTAACCTAAGTTGACTCAACTTTTTTTTCCTATATTTTTTTGTGAGGTTGGTTTTTTTTCAATTTTATCCTTTGGCTTTATATTATTAACCCTTAAGCTTTGTGGTATTTTTCACTTTTCCTTCTATTGGGTTATCCTAAGTGTGGATTAGTCAAGTTAGTCTGGGTTAGTTTTTCAAAAACAAATTTATTTAAATTAGGTTTTTTTATAGGTCTTTCTTTTGAAAGTTTATTATTTTAATCTCAATCTTATGCCGTGGGTAACGAGTTAGTTGAGTTAGCCTTGGTTGACTCAAGTTTCTTTTCCCTCGACTTTTGTTTTATAACATTATTTTTTTTTTAATTTTATCATTTTACATTAAATTATTGGCCCTTGATCTTTGTCAATTTTAGCTTTTCTTTCTATTAGGTTATCTTGAGAGCGGATAAGTAAATTTAACCTGGGTTAGCTCTTTTTTTTATGTTTTTTTTATTGAACTTTGGTCTTTTTTTACTAGGTCCTTCTTTAGAAATTCTAATTCTTTTTTTATCTCAATCTCATATCTTGAATCGTGGATTAGTCAAGTAGCCCGGGTAAAATGAATAAATAAAAAAGTGATTGCTAAAATTATAGAAAAATATTTAAAAAAAGAGAAAAAAAAGACTCGTATCAAACCAGGTTAACCCACCAAATTTATGACTTGGAACATAAGATCGGGATAACCCTACAGGAAGAAAATGAAAAACAAATAATAAAGGATGATTCAGAATTAATCAAATGTTAAAGAATCAAACTAAAATAAAATAATTAGAAAAAGGGTTTAAGAAAATGACAAACTGACTCAAAATAATTTTTCAAACTTATGACCTCGATCATCAGAATGAAATTATCTTATAAAAGACAAATTCAAAAAAAAAATGGCTCAAGAATCTCAATAAACTAAATGTTGATGGATGAAATTAGAAAAAAAAATATTAATCTAAAAGAGCATAAAAATAATAAAAAAGACTATTGAAAACACCAACTTAACCAAGCGGGTTGGCCCGTGAACATTGTAACTCGATGCCTAAGACAGGTTGAGTCCTAAAAAATAGGGGAAGAAATGACCTGGCTTGACAGGGTCAAAATCTTGGGTTGATCAATGACACAATTTGATGGGGGAACATCAAGTTAAAGCTCCTTGAGTTTTTACTCTATTATTATTATTATTATTATTATTATTATTATTATTATTATCCAAACAGTAGTGTTTTTACTTTTTAGCTGAAAAAAATCAAGTGATTAGTACACGCGCGTGTGTGTATATATAGGGTGTGCGTTTTTTACTGTAATATTAGACACAAATTATCATGGATTGCTACAGTAAAATTATTTTTTTCACCTTTTAGTCAAAGAAATGGAAGCCTTTATGTTGGGGTCAACTTGGTCTTTTTCAATGACCCATTGATTATTAAAATATTATTAGAGGGTATATGTGTCTTTCCCAAAAATTTTAAATAGTAAAATAATTTATTTAACCTAAAGTAAAAATAAGTGGAACTGTTGGATAATTAATTTTTTATTCAAAAAAGTTGTTGGCGCGTGCTCATCACACATCAGTGCATGAGAGGTGTTTGTGCCATTTTGATGGCACGTGCGGTGTCTTCGAGTGGCCAAACCTGTCTTTCCACCATGGTGATGGAAGCACCATCATGTTTTCTTCCTCCTAGTATGGCACGTGAAGGCGGTTGATGGGCAGTTTATCACCAATGATCATTTCTTTTTTTTTTCCCCTTCTTTTCTCTCTCATATAAAAAAAAATATCCTCTTTATTTTTGGTATTTCAATTTCATTCCTTATTCTTTTGATTTTTGTTCTTATCCTTGATCTTTTCGTTAAAGTTTTATTAGTTTTCAATTTCATCCTCCAACCAAAGTTTATAGTGTATTATTTTTTTCAATTTGACCCTCATTCTTTTTTATTTGTTTTTCTTTATGTTAAAGTTATTTTTGTTTTCAATTTAACCCTTTAATTAAAAAAATTTTGTTGCCTTGTAATTTATTTTTTATTTTGATTTTCACCCTCATATATATATATATATATATATATATATATATTAGATCTTTTTGTGTAATTATTTTGATGTGCTCAAGATTGGGCTTTGTGATTTTATTTTTTTGTATTTCTTCTAATCTAATAACCTAAGTCACATGTTTGAAAAGTTAATACGATTTGAAAAAAAAATTTCTCATTTTATTTTATAATTTCATCATTCTACATTATTTAAAAAAAATATTAGTTTTGTAGTTATCTTCAGTTTCTTTTCTATCGGTTTATTCTAGTCTCATAATTTAGACCACATTTTTTGCAAGTCTTTTTTGAATAGAAGGTTTTTTTTAAAATGTTTTTTGTGTATTTTATTTTTGAAGATATTTGATTCATCTATAATGCTTTTTGGTTTTTTTATTGATGAAATTTATTTTAAAAAATAAAAAATATTTATTTTTAGATAATATTTCTAACATGTTTGATCTTGCATAATATCTTTTTTCTTTTATTTTATTCAATTAGTTTCATCTATATGTCTATTTCTATTATATTTTATTGATTTTAATAAATAAATTCAGTAAACACAACCAAGTAAATGTCTCATTTTTTAAGATTAAATATCTTAACCTATATCTATTTTTTATTTTAATTATTGTTAATGAAATTTTTTCATTTATTTACATAGATAATTATTAATTTATTTAATTAGATGCTTGCATCAACTTTTTAAATTACACTTTAAAATATTCTATGTAATAAAACACACAAAAATAACTTGCATATCCAATTTCTTTAAAACAAATATATAACTCGCAACAAATCACAAGTAAAATAACTATTGTGTGTCTTTAGTCATCAAATTACAATCATAATTACAAGAACTAACCCGAAATCAATAATGCCTAAGGTCCGGGTTGCATCCATATATATATATATATATATATATATATATATATATATAACCAGTTCAATGTAAAACACTATCCAAATTAGGTTTTAAATTAAAAAAAATCACTAAATTGACTTGTAAAACAAAGCCAAGTTTTGTAATTACAAGTGTTTGTTGTTGTCTACGCTTAAAGTTTCCAAATAGCAAGACTCTCTATCAATCAAGCCTTGATTTCAGGTTAGGTCTTGTAATTATGATTGTAATTCGAAAGTCCTCAAATTACAATCATAATTTCAAGACCTAACCCGAAATCAATAATGCCCAAGGTTTGGGTTGCAGAATGAATAGATTAAAATGCCATCGTTTTCATATACATATATACATATACATATCCAGTTCAAACAGTATTCAAATTAGATTTTGAATAAAAAATTACTAGGTGGACTTGTCAAACAAAGCTAAATTTTGTAATTACAAATGTTTGTCGTCTAGGCTTAAAGTTTCCAAATAACAGAAGTCTAGAATTCAAGCCTAGTGCCCCCATAACTTGTTCATATCTCGATGCCACAAACAACATACACTAAAAAAAAAAAAATTGTGAAGGATTCAAGTCTTCGTAACCTTATTTTAAAGGAATAAGATTGTTTTATTTTTTAGTGAAAAGATATTTTAATATAGATCAGACCTGCATTAATACGAATAAAATTAAATTATTACTTATCACTTCGTCATATTTTCGGACACAAACTTCTATCATCTGCACGTGCTTTGTGGACAATTTCTATACTTCCTGTTACGCCACTTCTCATGGTACCAGGTGGGGTTTGGAATCAGACCACATCTTAGATGCTGACTCTATCACCCAATACTACAGAAATGGTGCAAAAACAGTGACAGACCTTTATATATTTGCATTTGATGTGCAAAAAGCAAGCTAGAAAAGCCAAAAAAGTTACCAACTTTTTTCATTCTTGATCAAATCACCAATGGCAACATTTCATTGTCTGAGTTCTAGCTATTACCATTACAAGAATTGCAATACTGGTTTTGTGGACTTTAGATTCAAAAGAAGCAGCTTTGTTGTCAGGTGTGAAGGGGCAAGTTGTTGTAATCAAGGTTCTTCATGTGTAGAGAGGGATGAGAAGAGGAGGCTCAGGATCTTGATTGCTGGTGGGGGTATAGGGGGATTGGTTTTGGCTTTAGCAGCAAAACATAGAGGATATGACGTGAAGGTGTTTGAGAAGGATTTGAGTGCAGTAAGAGGGGAGGGTAGGCACAGGGGTCCTATTCAATTATTGAGTAGTGCTTTGGCAGTTTTGCAGGTTATTGATGGGAATGTTGCAAAGCAAATTATGGACGCTGGCTGTGTTACTGGTGACCGCATCAATGGCGTTGCAGATGGCGTCTCAGGTAAATGGTATGTAAATGTTGATCCCTCTACAGATTTTGGTTAAATCTTATTGAATTTTGATGTCTTGTTAAGGCAGTATTAGCTCATGGATGCTAATGGTTATGGAAGTAAATGAGATTTTCCTTCATTGCTTGAAAATTTGCATCACTGTGCTTTGATTGGGAAAGTTGACATGTGATAAGTGGGCTGATGCACAACAAATATTCAAAATTTTCTTGGTCAGTTTTACAACTAGATCAGCGGAAAATTAATCATTTGTAATTGATCGATATTAAGATTAAGTTTTGCAGGTTTATTAAATTTAATCTCTTGAATCATGCTATGAAGAGAGGACTCCCTGTTACCTCTGTTATATGTAGAATGGCATTGCAAGACATTTTACTCAACGGTGTTGGTTTAGACATAGTAAGAAACAAATCTAAAGTTGTTGACTTCATGCAAGATTCTAACAAGGTATGATCATGTATTAAAATCTCAATTTCTGCATGAACAAGCACAGATACTGATCCCTGGCATCTTTTGGTCAATCACAGGTTACAGTGATCCTTGAGGATGGACAGCATTATGATGGTGATGTTTTAGTTGGGGCAGATGGCATATGGTCAAAAGTAGGCTTCTCCTCTTCCATAAATTTCTCTCTTTGATTTACACTCTAACATTAATTGTATATGTGTTGCCGATAATGTAGGTTCGGTCAAAACTTTTTGGGCAGGAGGATGCAAAATATTCAGATTATACATGCTATAGTGGACTTGCAAACTTTGTCCCACATTATGTTGACTCTATTGGGTACGTGAATTGGTCTCATCATGTCGACGATATTAGATTTTGGTATAGTTTTAGATAATCTTTTAGTTTGACATGTGTATGAATATCGGGACTGTTTGTGATGGTGTCTGGTTTGAAGGTATCGGGTGTTCTTAGGATTGAACCAGTACTTCGTTGCTTCAGATGTTGGAAATGGAAAGATGCAATGGTATGCTTTCCACAAGGAGCCTCCTAATAACACAGATCCTCCAAGAGGCAAATCTCTGAACTGCGCGTGTGTATGCTTGCAATAAAAATGATTCCTTTGACATGCTTGGCTTCAACCGAAAAATTAAAGTCTTTGAATGCTGCAGGAAAGAAGAAGAGGCTGCTAAATTTGTTTGGACATTGGTGCAAGGAAGTAGTTGAACTAATATCAGAAACACAAGAGGATATGATTCTACGAAGGGACATTTATGATAGAGACATGATCTACACCTGGGGGATTGGAAGGGTGACTCTGCTAGGCGATGCTGCTCATCCGATGCAACCAAATCTGGGGCAAGGGGGTTGCATGGCAATTGAGGTATGTTCATTCACGACCAAGCTCCATCCCTTGATATTTCAGTATCCTAAGAAGCAATACCTTATTGATTAGTAATCGAGACCTATGAATAACGAATAGGTTTTTCAAAGATATGCTATATGATTTCTCATAGGCTCAATCGTTTTGGCAAATCACATATGCAGGACTGCTACCAACTTATTCTCGAGCTCGATAAGGTTGTCAAGAGTGGCTTAGATTTTCAACAGTCAAACGAAATTTCCACCATGCTTCGAAGGTAAGGTTTAGAGCCAAAAAACTGAATTTCCCAGGATTCATGAGAATAATACCAACCACTTGATGAGGTTTCAGAACTTCAGAGCTGCCAAAATCATATGGAAACACATTTAATGCAACAAATCATTACTACATATCACTTAACTTGCTAGCATCAGTGGAAATCATATTAATAGACATTAAATATTGATTATTCAAGTACATTTGATTTTTTGGCAAAAAGTTGGATGAGTATTCTTATCAAAAGAAATGGAGCATATTGCAATCTGATTGTTATGGCTTCATCATGCACAGGTACGAGAAGAAAAGAATGTTCCGCATTAGTACAGTGCATGCAGCCAGCAGAATGGCATCGAAAGCGCTCACCGCTTACCGACCTTACATGGAATTTGGATCTGGCTCCTTGTCTGTAAGTTCTTACGACACTGTTTGTCCTCTGATCTCAAATTGTGCGTTTCTCTACCCACGTTCATTTGTTATCAGTTTATGCTGTCACAGTATATATCATCTCCAAAGATAACCAAACCCTCAGTTCTTGTGGTACGTGCTTTTCTACAAATTTTCATGCCGCAATTCATGATTTGGATGATGGCTGGCCATGGGTAAGAGAGATCTCTTTTACATTTATTGATACTCTTATACATGTCCAATGTCGCAAAACTTTTTGAAACTCATTTCTGTTCTTGCAGATTGTGGTGAAAGAGGAACAGAAGAATTTGAACTCATGCTACCTTCAATGGCCTCACCTATGTTTTGAAATTAGTCCAGTTCTTAGAAAATGCCTACTTCCTGTGATGGGATTTCAAGTTAAGCAGGAGCAGTAATAACAAGAACATCAGAAATGTCATAATCACATAGCACATAGAAGCAGCCATTTATGATCAATGTTTACCTCCTAGACCATTTTCTCAGCCTCTTCACAGCCCCTTTCCTCCACTGTCCCTCCCACACTTTCCTGAACCATACTCACCTCAACTGCCTTCTTCGATGAACTGACAACGTTCCTCTTTAAGGACCTACTCTTCTGTTTTCAGGTTTTTCACTACTTTTAATCAACATTCTTTCCTCCCTTCCCTCAACTTCCATCCACTTTTCACATTCCACCACCGTCACTAGCTCCTCTGTTATTCTTCTTTCGGTGTCTCTACGGGAGAAATCTTCTTTATTCTGATCAAGAAATCAACTGCACTTCATTTCTTCTCCGATGGATTGCCTCAGTTTCTTCTTTTCAGTTTTGGGAGTTTTAGGCTTCTCAGATGCACCAACTTCTGTGCCAGGGCTTGCATTTTGCTTGTTGCTTGGAGGACTAGAACCTTTAGCAAGTGCTTGATTAGGCTAGATTCCTATGGTGTTTAAAGCATGAGATCTCAAGTTATTAGTACTCTTTAAAACTACATTACTAACAGTGTGACAGATCAAACCCTAAGATTTAATGGAAATAACACTAATAGTTTGACAGATCAAACCCTAAGATTTAATGGAAATAACACTAACAGTTTGACAGATCGTATTAACTGATAAACATCATCTATAAACCAGAACCGTAACATGCGAGGAATGCTGAAATCTATCAAGAAAATAACACTAACAGTCCACTTGCATGGTCGCAATTAACACCATGATCAAATGAGTCCTTTACGCAAGAGATCTATCAAGAATTTTATCCACATTAAACA
>Ga0325410_1006988_pt1 | contig 12366 bp, 11 predicted proteins | sample PopdelMetagenome_16_FD_206182 | JGI IMG/M metagenome (GOLD analysis project Ga0325410, IMG submission 206182) | Populus deltoides microbial communities from Bellville, Georgia, United States - Xylem-PdIQD-R3 | ecosystem: Host-associated > Plants > Phyllosphere > Stem > Wood/Secondary xylem... | reverse complement strand
ATGGATATTGCCCCCATGCTAAAGATCAATGAGCTAGAAGACATTTGCCTTGGACAATAAGTGTGTGACTTGTGGAGCATTAAGACGTGGCTGCTATGAAGAAGCAGAAGGGCATGCGCAGGTTCCGAGAACGAGTTGACTCTTGTCAAGGTGGTGAGCTCGGTAATGGCATTGTAATACTCAGAGTATGAAGACAGATATGGATCAACCTTTAATGGGCTGCCCCCATGGTTAAAGGTGGAGAGCTACCTGGACTCTTACGACTAAGAGCGAGAGACTCACGGAGAAGTAAGGCGTGGTTCCTATGGTGAAACAGAGGGCAGGCGCAACTCCTGGATGAGTAGACTCTTGGAAGAGTGGTGAGCTTGTGATCACACTGAGATACTCAGATAATGACTGTCGCACTTGGGAATATTCTGTTTGAGGGGGTGTTGTAAGCCTTGGTGTAAGGCTTGAAAAATCATTCCGGACCGAGCATGGTTGATACGCTCGAAGGGGAATGTTGTGTTGAAGACGCTCTCAGACACGCTCTCAGAATGGTAAGCTTGGAAGAACTGCAGAATGCAAACTTGTGCTGAAGAAGCAAGAGGACAATTGCCCACATAAATGGCAAAGGGGGTGATTGTTAGGATATTGCCATTTAGTGGCAATACCCCACCACTAAGCAAGTGGTTGCTCCATTTATGCCACAAATGGTGGCATGATTTCAGGACCTATTGTCCCCTTGATGTGCTGGAGAAGGCTGCTAAGAAATGCCTATAAAGAAGGCATATTATGTGAGAGCAAAAGTGAGAGTGAGAGAGAACGTGAGTGTGTGCAAGAGAGTGGAGAGAAAGAGAGCTGCAATGGCAGCAGCCTTGCTGCCATTGCAGCAGCTGCAAGTGCAGCAAGAGAGTTGATGAGTTGAGTAGAGTGGATGTAATCCTCCTCCTCTACATTTATTTTTGTATCCTTTCTTTAATCTCTAATAACATAGACTCTCTCCCATGGATGTAGGTGGTTTTGCCGAACCACGTAAAAAATTATGTCAGTGCAACTATCAGTACACCCCCGGTCCGCGCATGGGGGAGCCGGAATTCCCCAACAAAGATTTAGTATTACGATCTCCCATTTTACACCATTGTTGCCGCGATTTCTGACGCCATATACTCTCCACATTCCTGTTTACTGTCCAGTAGTCTGATATAAGCTTTCCCAAGTCAGAAGTCTCTTCCTCCGTCAATTCATAGCTTTCACTATCTGTTTCTAAGGCTGCTATACTGGTTTGAATATCTATAAGCTTCACTTCCTGATTTCCATAGCACCTACGGTCCCAACTTCTAAACTGACCAGCTATGTAGCTATGTTTTTTAAGCAGTTTCAATCTACCAGGCTACCAGCATATTTATGTGCTCTTCATTTATGTCATTTTCATATTTCAGATAATATTTCATTATGTTTATGATATGGAAATTAACAACAATCCACATATCACATAGAATTATATCCGCACATTGAGTAAAATAGACCCACCCTACTCGACATTCCACATGTTGCCCAAATATTTCAATTGAATAATTGAATGGTTAATTGCATTCAATTGGAATTACTTATAATAATTTGATCAATATTAATTGTTTATATATATATATAAACAGTCTTTGATGTTGATTAATGTGGCATGTATGCCATGTATGCAGTTTGAAATGCGTTTCTGATACCAAATTAAATAAATTAAAAACGTTCGTATAGCGATAAGATAAGAATTTTAGGACTTTGTACAGCAATAGGATACATATCATTGAAAAAATATATATATTACATTTTATCTAAAATTATTGTTTCACTTGAAAAAGTATTGTTTGATACTTTCTTTTTTCATTACCCACAATTTTGAAGTACTAGAGTAAATCTTAACAGTGAAAATAAATAAATAAATGTAGATTAAATTGTTTTGCAAGTGATGTGTACAAGTATAGCAAATGATTTACCCAATATTTATTGATAATAATAAACTACTAACCTCTAAATTTTTTAAATTTTAGATATTTTATTACTCTATTTTATCTAGTGTTTTTAAACCCGGCCTAGTGGTCGACCCGGCCCAAGGCCTGGGTCACGGGTTTTGACTGGGTCTCTGGATCAACATCAATTTTTTTTACAAATCAAAACGACATCGTTTGGTAAAAAATAAAAAATAGTCAACGAGTTGCAACCGGGTTTTTTACCGGGTCTTATCGGGTCAACCGGGTCAACTAGGTTTTTAACTATTATTTTTTCACAAACCTGGCATGGTTCCAGCCTCGGGTTAGTCGGGTCCCGGGTCGACCTGCCGGGCCGAGTTTTAAAAGTATAGTTTTATCATTTTCTTTAATGTTGTTTATTTAAATTAAAAGGTAAAATGAAGATGTCTTGTTGTCGGTTTGATATGCCTTGTGGATTGAATTAGAAAGTAAAAATAAAAATGGAAGAAAAAATTGTCTTGGGGGGTTTTGTTTTGGTCCTTCCATGATGATGATTAAGTTTAATTTAGCTGAAAATTAATGATGAACGAAAGTGAGTTCGTTTTGCACACATGTTGAGATTTTGCATATGAAGCATTTGGGTGTTCCTAAAACAAATCTAAGTATGTAAAAATGGATTGGTGTAAAGGCATTTTGCGTATATTGGATGTTTGCTTGGCAATGACTGGAGACTTGAATAAATATGGTAATATGGGCCTGTAGGTGTTTTCTTCGCGAATTTCTTCATGTTTTTCACTAGTTATTATTTACATTATTTTGTTCTGTCTGAAATCTGAATGTTTTGTGAGAATAGTAATATCTTAGCACCTAAACTCAATATAAGGAATTTTTTTTTTGTTAATAGTCAAAATTTTATTAAGAAAAAAGCTACAAAGATAATAGCCTAACTTACATCAGATGAACAAGTAGAGGAAAGGAAAGCACAAAAACTGTTGCATGAAACAGGGGAGAGCAATAAAAGGGGGAACAAACAAATCATAAGAAACCAACTCCTCCCGACTAAACATTCTCTATATTAAGCTCTAAAGAGTTGGAATCAAGCCTCAGCCATAAAGCAATACTTTGACGCACCATGGAGAAACAGATTTGAAGGTTAGGGGTAGTGTCATTAAAAATAACATCATTTCGATGAAGCCAAAGATTCCAAACAACGCATGAGAAAAGAAACTGACATGAGAGATTTTGTTGCTTGTCTTTAACCATAGAAGACCATTGGTAGCACATATCACCAACAGATTTTGGAAAAACACTACAAAAGCCCCGATTAGAAAACAGTTTCATCCATATATTCCAAGTGAAGTGGCAGTGAATGAAGAGGTGACTTGAAGATTCCAAGCTTTTATTGCAAAAAGCGCATCTTGACTCCTGAAGGGTTAGGTAGTCATGCTGAAATAGAAAATCTCTTGTGGTTCCTTTGTCTTGGACAAGGAGCCAAAGGAAAAGTTGCACTTTTGGTGGGGTTAGTTTTATCCAAACAGAAGATTGGAATGGTTTGGCACCATTGTAGAGCAGCTGGTCCATCATTTTGGAGCAAGATTTTACACTGAAGAGGCCATTGCTGTTGAGGGTCCAGATTTTCTTATCCATCTTGTGGCAGAACATTGGCTTGGATTCCAGCACGGATGATAAAAGTGATAATTGCTCTTGTTCAAAATGAAATAGAGGTCTGCGCCATTGTAGGAACCAGAGCCAGATTCCATTGCTTCATCTACCCATGTCAGCCACCAAAGCAGATTTGGAGGAAGACAAAAGATATAGCCTAGGGAAGGCTGTTTTGAGAGGGTAGTCACCAATCCAGTTGTCTAGCCAAAAGGATGTTAAACTGCCATTCCCCACCATGAATTTGCAATGATTCGTGAAGACTTGGTGAACGTCGGTTTGAACAATGGACATAATATCCTTCCAGATCTTGGAGGGTTGGTTGTAGAAAATTGGGATCCCATTCTCATAAGCTGGATTGTACATCGAAGAGATAATCATTTTCCATAAACTTGTACCTAGGGAAGAGAGTCTTCAAATCCATTTTAGCAGCAGGGCTCTGTTTTTCGATATAAAGGAGCCTACACCGAGGCCTCTTTGTTTCTTATCGCGCATCACTAGTCTCCATTGGATCTTGTAGAAAGATCTTTACTTGGTACATCCACACCACAAGAAACGTCTTTGGATGGATGAAAGAAGCCTGCCTACCCCTTTTGGCATCTTGAACACAGACATAAAATATATAGGCAGGGAATTAAGGACACTTTTAATGAGACATAGACGACCAGCCATGCTTAGTAATCTCCCTTTCCACATATGAAGCCTTTTACGAAACTTCTCTATCACTGGCTTCCATGTAGAGATATGAGATGGATTGGCTCCTAGTGGCATGCCAAGATATTTGCTTGGGAGGGAGTCTGATCTGCAAAAAATAGATGTAGCCAAGCGCAAGCACAAGTGATCGTCGACATTGATACCAATAATGGAGCTTTTATGGAAGTTTATATGAAGGCTTGAAGTCAGAGCAAACCATCTTAAGATTCTTTTGACTTGAACTAATTGATCAATATCTGTCGGGATGAATATTAACGTGTCATCTGCATATTGTAGATGGCTGATAAAAATTCCTGATGCAAATTGCAGCCCTTTGATAATATTCCCACTAGATGCCCTTTGAAAGAGGACCGAGAGGCCCTCAGCAGCTGTGTCAAACAGAAAAGGGGTAACGGGTCTCCTTTACGCAGTCCTCGCCGAACAGAGAATTCTTTTGAAGGAGATCCATTGATGAGGACCAAGAGTTTTGATGAAGAAAGACATTCATAAATCATGGTTCTCCATTTTTTGCCTAACCCCATATAACCCATGATATCATCTAGGTAATCCCAAGAGGTTTTATGGAAATCAATCTTGAAAATCAGACCTGCCGCTTTTCACTTTTTTAGATCACTCACCAGCTCATTTACAATCATAAAGCCATTTATAATGTTGCGGTCTCCTATAAACGCTGATTGGTTAATGCTAATGATATCTTGCATAATAGTTTTCAGTCTGGATGCAAGGATTTTGGCAATGATCTTGTAGATACCATGAATCATGCTGATGGGCCGAAAATCTTTAAACTCTATGGGTTCTACTGTCTTGGAGAGGAGAGTTACGTAGGTTGTATTGATTCCTTTGGGTAGCCTTCCTGTTTGAAGAGGCTTAAAACTATATCGAGAATGTCTTGAGCAATAAAATCCCATGCTAATCTGTAGAATTTGAAGTTGAAACTATCTGGTCCAAGACATTTTGACCCATCACAACCCCATACACTGCGCTTCACTTCTTCCATTGTGATTTCCTGCTCCAGCCATTCAGAGGATTCTTTAGAGAGGCATTTGAAACCCAAAGGATTTAACTGCGGCTTTTTTTTCAGAGGGGAAGTCATACAGCTCAGAGAAATAATCCACAGCAGCCTGCTTAATACCCTGCATAGAATCAAAAGTGTTGCCATTATGGTGGATTTTAAGGATAGATAATTTAGCCTTCCTGAAATTAGCAATCAAGTGAAAATAACTTGTTATTTTTGTCACCCAATTTGCACCACATCTGTCTTGATTTTTGCCTCCAAATAGATTAAATGTGATTGTTGCGAACCCAGCGGTCTTTCAACAAAAAGTCTAGATGCTCCTACTCTTGGTCGGTTATACCTTCTTCTTCACATTTTCCCTCTAGTATGTTGATAGCTGAAAGGGTTCGTTGAAGGGCAGCTTCTTGATTTCCAAATTCAAGCTTATTCCATTGCCTCAATTTGACTGCAATATGATTGAGCTTTTTGAGAAATTTAAAGCGGCCAGGGTGAAGGGAGCATACATCATTCCAGAAGTTTTCAATAATGTGCTTGAAATTTGGGTACTGAGTCCAACAGTCCAAAAAACAAAAAGGATGCCATCCATGGTCCTGTAAGAAGCTAGATATAATTAAAGGGCAATAATCCAAGAACTCTCTTGGAAGTCATCGAAGAGATAAATTGGGGAAGTGAAGATGGTAGGATGAGTTTGCAAACATACGATCCAGTTTGCTCTTGGACCTTCCTCTGAACCAAGTAAAATAACCTTCTGCTAAAGGGTATTCAATGAGCTCATAAGACTGCTGAAATCTGCTAAAAGAATTTGAGCCTGCAGGATGACAGATTCCACTGTTTTTGTCTTTCTAAGAGTATGTTTCATTAAAATCTCCAGCTATTATCCAGGGAACTTCAAAAGTGTGCTTAAGAAGAATGAAATCATCCCAAAGTTTTTGTCTGTCCTGATAGTTACAAGGAGCATAGATGCCAATAACAAAGCAATGAAAATCACTGTGAACATGTTTACCATATAAACCGATCCAACCATGACCATATTCAATATTAGAGACTTCAAAGTTAGTGTTTTTCCACATAACAAGTAGACCTCCTTTTGATCCCTAAGCATTATTACTAAATCAACTCACATGATTTTCATTCTAAATACAAGATACAAAGCCAATGCAACAATTAGTAAGCTTAGTTTCCAGCAGGAAACATATATCAATTTTATATTTTGTTATTAATTTCATGATTCTTCTTTGTTTCCTCATCATGCCCAAGCCACAAGAATTCCAAGAAAAAATATTCATGACAGAATTAAAAAATCTATCTGCAAGGACAGGGATGAAAACTTACTATTCATTGTTGTTTTTGCTAATCTTCCCTCTCCTTTCTAGCTGCCTTATGACAAGTCCAGAAAATTTTTTCAAGAGAGCTGAATTACCAAGACCCAGAGCTTCTCCCAAATGGATCATTTTGTTGACTTCATTGTGAGACGACTCCACTGCAAATTTTTTCAGTTTACGGGTATTATTCACTCTGATATAAGAGTCTATATAATTTTTTCAAGAGAGTTGAATTACCAAGACCCAGAGCTTCTCCCAAATGGATCATTTTGTTGACTTCATTGTGAGACGACTCCACTGCAAATTTTTTCAGTTTACGGGTATTATTCACTCTGATATAAGAGTCTATAGAAGATATACTTGCCGAAAAGTGCAAGGAGAGAAGACTCCCAACAGAGGATATTTTCTTTAGTCTTGGTTGTTTGGCTGTTGTGGTCCGGTGTTGGTTGGGTGTAAGAGGCAGGCTTTGAGCTTTGCAGTGGGATTCTAAAGAATTATCACTGCTGACAGGGGCATAAGGTTGTGGCGAGAAAGAGTCTCTTTTGAAGGCCATGCTTTGATGCTCCAGTGGGCTTGCTGAATTCACATCGTATAAGACAAGGCCCCGTTCTACTTGGAGTTGATTTTGGGAAAGCTTGTTGGTAGAGAAACAGTGGTGGGGAGTCCTAGGAGCGGCTATTTCTGGAAAGAGATCTTCAACAACGATATGTAGCCGTTCTTTGTTGTCAGTGGCATTTATTGTGGCCGCAAAGCTATGATCGTAGACCTCATATGTCCCATGTGGGTTGTGCTTCCTTGCCTTCAGCGTGTGTGCCTTGTCATGAGCTCCAAAATTCTTATCAGCAATAGCCAGCCTGCAAATGTTGTCATCCCCTGCCAAGTCAAAAGCCAGATCAGTGTACACTTCATCATCTGAGTCACTGTCAGCATCTTCTCCCTGAAGTAATGTGGTTTGAAATTCTGCCATAGAGTATGAAATTCCTTTTGCCTCTGGATATCTTAAAGGGTCAATCTCATCCAGCTGTATGTGTACTAACTTGGAGTTTAGCATGAGATCTATAGAGTCGTGGATCTCCGGCAAGTGAGTACCTACAAGGATTTTCACGCTGTGAAGTTCAGAGATTTTTAGGCTGGTCTTGTCAAAACCTATCACCCGTCCATGGTTCATGAGGAGGTTTGAGATACATCTCAGACTCCAGCCAGAGATAGGCAAATGAGAGATGGAGATCCATGCTAGACGACTCTCTATCACATCTTCCTCCGTCCACGGGCGAACTTCATCAAAGTAGAGCTTCCAGCATTCCATACCTTTCTGCATCGCTTGTTGCATAGATTTCTCATCATCAAAGCTTATGATTGCCTGGGAACCCCCCAGGACACGGACAGCAGAGAAGCAGATGCCTAGCTGAATTAATCCATGTCTGATTTGTGCATAATCTACTCCCTGAGATATCTTGCCAATAAGACTATTTCTTAACCATAGAATTTCCTCATCTGTAGTGTTGAAAGAGATGAAGTTATGAGGACGTGGTGTGGCATTATCCGACGCTTGATGCACTTGACTCCCTGATGTTACTGCCTCAAGATAGCTTCGGTTGTCTCTTACACGGATGGGGGCCTTGGCTTTGTTGTTGAGCTTGGATATTTATTTCCCTGTTCCCACTGTTTTCTGTTTCATCACTTCATCTTTTCTTCTGTGCTTAGCCACATTAACTCTCAGTTTGTAGGAATCAAACCATATGTCATTTAAACATTCTAGCGGAGTTTTGTCTGACAGATTCGAGAGGATGGTGACGAAGCCAGAATGCTTTCCTGCTCGATTTGTTTTCCGAGAAACAAACAACTTAATAACTTTGCCCTGTTTTCTGAAACGGTCTTTGAGCTTATGGTAATCGACCCAACTTGGGAAGTTTTCAAAGTAACATTGCAGGTGAAAACCACGGTAGTTTGTTAAAGTTTAAGTGTTTAAGGTGATGGATGGTAGCTGAGGTTGGAGGTAATATGGCTTGTATGGAAGATCAGGTTGTTTTCTGTGTTTGTGAGAAGGAATTATGTTTGTCTGGGACGGTGGCTGGGTTTTTTGAAAGAGAGCTTTCCCCCCCATCTCTCTCCTTGGATATATAGGAATTAGTTAATTTCCAGAAAACAAATCCATTACCATAAGTACCAGTACAATCACAATTGACGTAAACTACGAAAGCGAACCTAAACTCCATAGGAGGCAGATTAATGGTGTTTCTTGTCCCTATGCTACTTGCCAGAATCACTTTTGGTAACTTTCTTGTCGCCGGAAAACCATTAACCACCAGTTTATGCACTCCTCCAAGACTCCATTATTGGACCATTTATTTTCTCAAACATTTCTGAAGTCATCTCCACTACCTTAATAAACTTCAAATACAATTCAAGAACAACAATCTTGCTATAAATTAAACTGAAAGTGAGGAAGATCGGTTGAATCTACAACCTTGAAAAACCCGGATGTAATCTCTGCTTACACGACCGAATTAGGTAGGCGTTCAAATTTCAGTGAACCGGTCCACGCTTTGTAGCAAGCTGAGGTGGTGGAGGTGGAGACGGTGGTTGTCGTAATTCCATTTTTTTAGGCAATCTCTTGAACTTGTAATCGATGGCATTAGAAGGAATAGCACTAAAGGATGCCACCCCCGAAACATGTGAGAAAATCAAGGCGTTGATGAACATAAACTTGAGAAACCAAGAAATGGCACCCATCGGATATCAAGCCACCTCTAGTTTCAGAAACCAATTCTATAATACTTTCGTGTTGATGTTATCTATTTTTGAGTTTCCACGTAACAAAATGAAAAAATACAAAAAAATATCAAAAAATATTCAGAAGAAATCCAAAAAATAATAGGAGTGGAAAAAGGATGTTGAAATGCCGAAAAAAATGCCAAAATTGGTTGAAGAGATTCAAAAATGCAAAAGGCTAAAATTTGACAGTGAGAACCCTATTGATAACAAAAATTCAATTTAAGGAAGAAAAGTTCAAAATCAGATGGTTATGGACTCAATTAAATTTTATCCAAGGTTTAATTGAATTTATGGAGGTTTTGATTGCAAGAAAATTGATTTCTTAAGTCAATTTAGGCTTTTATTGGAAGAGATTAAAGTTTTTGGGTCTAATTATAATTTTAAAGAGTTGATTTGGTCAAATCAGGGGATTAATTGTATAATTATTGAAGTTTGATGGCCAATTAAAGACTTGATTGAAACAATTTGAAACCAAGGATCAAACCGGAAAAGGCGCTAAAATCAAGGGATCCAATTATAATTTATCCGGGGGCTTGATTACAAAATTGCTAAAACCATCCAAGGGCCAAATCAGAAATATGCATTTAGAATTAGCAAACGGCGTCGTTTCCTTGACAACTGTTGATCACCATCTTTATCCGCAACGGTTTCGACAGTGAATGAGCATTATCAATGGAGCCATTTCAGCAACAAAAACAGCAGATTGCTTCAGTTATGGGGAATGTTTCACGGCTACTATTCCTCTACATGCCGTTACCAAGTTGGACGTTGCACCGCAGGCCATCCTTTGGCTTATAAAAGCCAGAGAAAGACGATGAAAAGGGAGGAAAAGAAAAGGAGAGGGAAAACCAGAGGGGAACGACAGAGGAAAGAATAAAGGAGGGGAGAGAGCCGCACCAGCACTGCGAACGCCATCATCAGCTCATCATCTTCTTCGTCCAGCAGCTACTGCCATTCTCCATCACAACCGCACCAGTACTGCACAACGAAAAAGAGAAAAACAGAAGAGGGAACGAGACAGTGAGGGGGGAAAACAGAAACAGAGAGGGGGAGACGATAGAGACAGGAGGCAGAAAGGAAAGGAAAACACAAAAAAACAGAGAGGAGCTGTGGGGAAAGAAAGTCACAGAGGAAGAAGGAAAGAAAAAGGAGAACCACCGTTGGTCTTCCTCTCCACCGCTGCCACAACGCCGCCACTGAGGAGGGAGTATCGATCAAACAGAAAAAAGAAAACAGAGGCTCACGCCTCTGCATAGAGAGGAGAAGAGCCACCGTCGCCCCCCACAGCAACTCCACCGGCCAGCAAACTCCACCGCACCGTCTGAAAGCCACCAGCAGCTCCACCCCCACCAGAGACCAAAAGGAGAAGAACCAAACAGAAGCAGACGAAAAAAAAAAAAACAACAACAACAACAACAATAGAGGCTGGTTCTCTGCACGGGGAAGAAGAAGAAAAGCTGCAGCAAACACTGCCCGCCACCGTCATAACTACCGTGAGCCATCGTCGGCTTCCTCTGCACCGCCACCAGCATCACTGTGAGCGTCCTCCATTACCATCGTCTTCGACATCGTTTCCGCCACCAGGTTTGTTCTCTTCGTCTCTGTGCATACAATTCATTTTTGCATTTCACTGTTCAAGTGAATTATAATTCACTTGAACAGTGACAGTAACTGCTTCCATTTGCATAAGCATGCACGCATGAGCGTGCCCTGCTGGGTCCAGCCCAGCCACATGAGCCGGGTTGGACCAAGCTTGTAAAAAAATAAAAATTAAATTAAATTTTTTAAAAAATTATTTCAAAAAATTTGTGATTTTTTTATATATTTTTTAGTGCATTTTGATTGATATTGGTTTGTATTTTTACACTGTAAAGATACAAATCCAGTATTAAAATACCTGGTTTTCATTGAAAAAAATAATAATAAAAAAATATATATATTTTTTGTTTTTATACATACGGTCAAATATCTCAAAAATTAAAAAAAATCATATTGTATTTTCATACAACAAAGAAAATTTCAAAAATATATATTAGCATGCATGTTGGCTTTAATAACTAGTTTATTAAAGTCACGAGAACTAGGCCAATATTTCAAAAATTCCCAAAAAAATTATTTTGTTTTCTTTTAATATCTGGGGATATGACCTTATACGTAAGATGTATCCCGGATATTAAATTCTTTTGTTGACGTCAGAATTACTCGATAAAATAAGGATCTCCTTACCGAGGAGGACTTTTTTTAAGCCATAGACGATCAACAACTAGAAAATACGACAAGACCTTAGATTTTATCAGACCATAAAACAATGCAACTTACCTTAGGTAGGGCGTATTTGGGGTGCTAATACCTTCCCTTTACGCAACCAGTCCCCGTACCCGATCTCTGAGACCAGTTAGGGTTCCTAATGACCAAAATATTAGGTGGCGACTCCCACTACAACATTATCCAGTTTTACCAACGGACTCATTCAGTCGGTGAAAGCAATGCAATCCGTCGGTGAAAATAATACTGACGGCCTCACCGACGGAACACATCCATCGGTATAACAGTCGTCGGTAAATCTCATTTCTATCGCTAATTCTGTCGCAAATAAAAAAACCCACCCACCGACGGAAACACCGACGGTAATACAGACGGATCCCATTCTATTTTTCCACTAATAAAAGACAAGAATTCCTTGTCTCTCCACATTTGCCAAATTGATAGAAGATAATAGAATTTGAGGATGGATATTTTCGCCGAGACGCCGCACACGTGCGACACGTGTGAACCACTAAATAGTCATGGTGATCCTTGACTTGGCCTCCCTTTTCTATGTAAAGAACAGTGCAAGACTTGATAACTTGAAGAAAATAATATAACAGTATACTAATTTAATATCGATAGCAATATTGACTTCAACACATCCCTGGAAAAAGTTTTTGTTTCTCATTTC
>Ga0325410_1006987_pt1 | contig 12367 bp, 7 predicted proteins | sample PopdelMetagenome_16_FD_206182 | JGI IMG/M metagenome (GOLD analysis project Ga0325410, IMG submission 206182) | Populus deltoides microbial communities from Bellville, Georgia, United States - Xylem-PdIQD-R3 | ecosystem: Host-associated > Plants > Phyllosphere > Stem > Wood/Secondary xylem... | reverse complement strand
TTTTGCGCAGCAAAAGTCAAAGACTTTCAGGATTTTGGTGGTGATCGGGAGTGTAATAATTATTTTCTAAAATAATTTTTTATAAATATATTAAAATAATATTTTTTAAATTTATTTTTAATATTATACATTAAAAATATTAAAAAATTAATTAAAAAAACAACTTTTTTAAAAAATCATTTTTAAAACATAAAATCAAACTACTCCCGCTCCTGTCAGCTCCCTGGAATCATGCCTTCGCCTTCCACCTGCCGCCTTCCGCCTTCCGCCTTCCGCCTTCCGCCTTCGTCTACTTTTCAAGGCTACATGTATATATTTAAGCTGTTCTACTCGCTACTTCTCTTGTTTTATTTATTTTTATGGTTTAAAAATATTTTTATTTTTTTATTTTAAATTAATATTTTTCTTCTATTGTTAGATTATTTTTTAAAAATAAAAAATATTATTTTAATATATTTTTAAATAAAAAACACTTTAAAAAACAACCGGAACCACAACCACAATCCTAAACAATATTTTTAACCTCAGATAGACTGGAATCAAACCCTTAACATTTATTTATTTAAATGAAGATGGTCATAAGTTTAGTAGTAGATTGAATCCTTAAAGAAACTTGACTTTTTTTTTAATTACTTGGAAACCAATCCAACAACGCAATAACCAACCTTTCTAGGGCATGTGCACTAATACGTAAGCTATCTTCATTTATTTAGTTTTCGCTAATCACTAGGTAGGGTTTTGCTTTGCCCAAAACACAGAAAACCTCTCTCCCTCCCTCTCTAGAACAAGCCAAAGGGCTGCCAGTTGTCAGTGAAAAATATCGAGTCCTACAGACAGCAGGGACTGGGGCGGGGGTTACTGCTGATAAGGGAGAGAGAATGTGTCGGCTGTCACCTTTTGACCCTCCTCCCTCTTTTGGGTCCCCCCTCCCCCCTCTCTCTCAGGGGCACCCCCAATATTCTTCTGCTACACGACTCCACAAGTTATCATCACCACATTGTCCAATCTACCCCAGGTTGCCAGCCTTTAATAATGGGGATGATTATTTTAATTCGGTTGGATTTTTATACAAAAATAATTAAACTTGGGTTTTTAAAGTCAAAATCCGTTCACTCTAATCAGTTTTAGTTTAGTTTTTTAAAATAAAAATCGGTTCAAATTAACTAGTTTTGATTTGGCTTGGTTTTTTCTAATTCGGTTTGGTTTTTTATGACTTGACTTGGTTTTTTCAGCTTAGATTCCGTTTGTTTTTTTAATTTTGAATTATAAAACCAAAATCAAATCAAACCAGTTAATTTTTAAAAAATTATAATTAATTTTTTTCATGATTAATTTTTTTTATTTAATCAATGTTTTGATTTTTTTAACCCCTATCGATAATTCCACGATAGGTGTCGAACGCCTGGACAAAAACCACATGCGCTCCAACTTTTAAAGGCCACTCTCGTCTTTTCATGCAAAGAACGTGTGCTTTGAACATCAAAAACCAGGGGTAGGTCGAGGTATTTGGCTTCGAGAAATATAATTATTTTTGTTTTAAATTAATTAATTATTTTTTGGTAGTTCTAAATTGTTTAAAGGATTTAAAAATAAACCAATATCTATTATTATCCCAAACATCCATGCATCCTTATCGGGAAGTTAATTACGGTGAGCTTGATTCCGCCTCAAGTGAAGGCAAATGCCCAAAACGCTGCCGTTCTGATTAGAATAAATTAAACGACTTCCTTGATCCCTTCCCATGATTTTGATGACCGTAATTGCTTGTACGACAGAATAACATCAATGGCAAGTGATTACCGGTTGGCATAATAATATATCATTAAGAGGTGTTTGGGAGTAGGTTAAAACTTAGGTATTTTTTTCTAAAATTAATTTTTTAAATTATTTTAATATATTAATATTAAAAATAGATATTAAAAAATAATTTTAAAAAGAGCCACTATTATATCCATTAAATAATATTCGGTGGAGTGTTCAGCTTAGCTTCACTTTATTAATAAAAATGGTGACAGAGAGATTTCACCTCACACCTTACACACTGTTTTTTTTTTATAGACATCTCATGCTTGTTTTGTGTTTTTAAAAACATCTGGTATTTTCCTTCTCTCTTTCAGCCTTCTCAGAGAAGAACTGCATCTATTTTTTTTTTTCTATCTTTGGAAGAGGGGTGTGGGGTGCATGATTTGCATTTGACCTTAAATTCTTGCTTTCAAAAGATAGATAAAGGAGTAGCCGTTGTTCAAAAGGTACTTTTCTTTGCCTCTTATAATTTTTTCAACTATTTTACTCTCTCTTTTCCTCTGTTTTCCCCTCCTTATTATATGCTTTATGGGTAGCTGTAGCTGTAGTCGTAGGAGTAGTGAGAGAGAGGGAGGTGGTGAGTTGATTCACTCATTTCTGGGTCCTGCTCACATTGTTGAGTTGAGTTCAGTACTGTTTCTGCTTCCCTGTTTTTTTCTGTGAGATTTGGGATCTGGGTTCTGCTTCCTCTTACTACATCTTCGCTCACCTTTTGAATCTCTCTTTTGTTGCTGTTCTTTTTTTAAAAAAAAAGAAGAAAGGAAAGAAAAAAGACAGTTTCGTAAAGAAAGAAGGGGTTGATGGCTGGAGGAGGAGGAAAGGCTGAGGAGCCACAACCACATCCACCAAAGGAGCAGCTTCCCAACATTTATTATTGCATTACGAGTCCACCTCCATGGCGTGAGTATTTGTTATCTCGTTCTTTTTTCTTCTTTTTTTCAAGTATAATTTTGTTATCTCTGAACTGAATCTTGTTTTTACTTCAAAGTAGCTTTTTGTGCTTTCTTTATGGTATATACTCTTTCAAAAACTCCAAATAAACCTACTCTTTTCTTCTTTCAAGATTCCGCATACACTAACCCACCTTTCAAAAAAAAAAAAGCAAGAAAAAAACCCAACTACTTTTTTGATGAACTATATATTATATATATTATCTGTTCGTTTTATTTTTTGCAATTTCTATTTTAAGGAAATCTGTCGTTTTTTCTGTCTTTTTTTTCCCAAAAGAATTAGATTTGGTTTTTTTTTTTCTGTTTTTTGTCAGTGATCTTTTTTTTTTGTAACAGTGTTTGAAAATGGACCAAGTATTTTTGTGTTTGCTTATTTTTATACATCGCTGAAATGAGTTTGCCTCCATTTGATTATTTCAAGATTGTGTGTTGCAGCGGAAGCTATCCTACTTGGTTTCCAACATTACCTTGTGATGCTTGGAACTACTGTTCTCATCCCTTCTGCTCTCGTTCCCCAGATGGGAGGAGGAAATGTAAGGCCAGGGGAAAAAAATCATTTTGCAGATATTTCGTGTTCATCTTTAACTGAGTATGGTGGGTCTTATTGTTGTTTTTGTAGAAAGAGAAGGCGGAGGTGATCCAGACACTTCTCTTTGTTGCTGGCCTGAACACGTTGCTCCAGAGTTTGTTTGGCACTCGTTTGCCTGCTGTTATTGGAGGCTCTTACACCTTTGTCCCAACCACAATTTCAATTATCCTTGCTGGTCGATTTAGTAATGAACCAGATCCTGTTGAGGTTTTATTTCTTGCTATTTTCTGCTGTATAAAGTTGTCGTGGTGTGGAATGTCAAGTGGCACCTTTCTATTAATGATATAGAAGAGCTAGTATTAATTCCCAGGAAATTTTTTGCTACAATATTTCAATGGTTTACATCCGAAATAGACTGGGCAGGGGTGTATTATATACTTAAATCTGACCCTGCCACCACTTTACTCTTACCGATAAATGTCCTGTTAGTAACTTCACGACGACTTTTAATGCCTACACAGAAATTTAAGAGGATTATGCGTGCAACACAAGGTGCTCTCATTGTTGCTTCAACTCTCCAGATTGTTCTAGGCTTCAGTGGCCTTTGGCGTAATGTCACCAGGTTAGTTCAGAACCAGAATTGATGCTTAAATTTTAGCAGTGCTTGCACCCTGTGATCAATTGCATTTAATACTAAGAAGATATAATGATTGGTTAACATATAGAATCATCATCTATGTATTGCGAATCAACAGGACCCTTGATCAATGGAAAGCTCTGGCTTATCCTGTAGCTCATTTGCATCTTTATGCCATATGTAATGTTCACTTTGGCAGAGTCTTCTCCATCATAGTGGAGAAAGTTACAAGGTTGCTCTTTTTTTTTTCCTGCAGGTTTTTAAGTCCACTGTCAGCTGTTCCTTTGGTAGCCCTTGTTGGTTTTGGGCTGTATGAGCTTGGATTTCCTGGGGTAAGCTTCCGTCTGCTACATATTCATGCACATGCATATGATGTATAAACTAATTACCAGTGGGTATTAAGTTTTACTTTGAAATGTTTAGGTCGCCAAATGCGTGGAGATTGGCCTTCCAGAGCTTATCATTTTAGTATTTATTTCACAGGTATTTGTGCTGTGTTATGGATCCAGTTGTAGCTATTTTGATCACGCTGTGTTTTGTCATCTCTTGCTTTTGACTAATTATGACTTTACTAATAATATTTGTTGTTAGGATGAATAGTTAATTGTCACTGTTTGTTTTGCAGTACATGCCCCATTTGATAAAGTCAGGAAGACATGTCTTTGATCGTTTTGCTGTCATATTCGCAGTGGTGATTGTATGGATTTATGCTCATCTGCTCACAGTGGGTGGTGCTTATAATGATGCACCACCAAGGACACAAGTAACTTGCCGTACTGACCGTGCTGGACTTATAGATGGTTCTCCATGGTTAGTCACTGCATCTTAAAACAGATGCATGATTCAGCATTTACATCTTGGCTTATCCTTTATATGGGGGATCTTTTTTTTTCCTGGTTTACAGGGGAATGATTCGAACTTGAGCCACCTAGGAAATCAACCATGTCTTGCACTGCTGGACCATATCCAGTGGTGCTATAGGTGGATCTTTACTTGTCATTATTTCTTCTTTCTACCTATAGGCATGGCTCATGATTACCTGGTAATCCCTTTACAATGGTCCTTTCTATTGATTGTAAATCCCTGTGGGTTTGTTAATTGAGGTACTCTGCTGCATAAAGAGTAAAACCAGTATAGGAAGAGGTTGAACACAGTGGACTTTACCAATTCATTTTATCCAAGGAGAAAATCAAAGTGTGAATTAAATGCTCTTTTTACTCATTTCCTCTGTTGATGAGCTTGGTTGCTATGTCTGAACATTGACAAGCTGATTTTGAAAGGCAAGAGTTAGATGGTCCATAGTTGGAGACTGCTTAGATGAACTAGTAGTCATAGTCCAATTGGGAAGTGCTTGTGATGCAATTATCTGATTCGGATTTAAATAAATATGACAAATTTTGTCTTAACTGTATTCATTTCTTGCACATTTCATTGAATCAGCTGGGTAATTTGGGTTCTAAGTGGTATTAGTGGATGAAGAGTTTGATTAAAGCTTAAATTTGCTTTAATATAGTATAGTGTACTTTTTCATGAGTTGGCATTGTGGGATGGCATCAAGTGTTCCTTATTGGAATTATGGGTTTGCAGGATAAGAGTTCCATATCCCTTTCAATGGGGAGCACCTTCATTTGATGCTGGTGAAGCTTTTGCCATGATGATGGCTTCCTTTGTTGCTCTTGTAGAGGTTTGCATTCTTCTATTCATATATTCACTTCTCCCTCATGCATATACTATGCTATTGCCCTAAACTAAGAATCAAAGCGCATCACACAATAACATCACAACTGTTGTTAGTTTGCTGATATTATTTTTCCATTCATTGATATTATTTTTCCAATACAATAATAAATCATTTGATTGTTGTAATGTGGATGAGCTGACAAATTATAGTTTCCAGAGATTGATAGAAGTTCTTTTCGGAAACTACAATTTTCATAATTTCAACGATGTTTTTAATTGATTTTGTTCTTTTCTGGTTTTTCTTTTTTGCACGTGATGCTAGTTCAAACATTCATTCTGTAGATTATACATGTTGACTATGTTATTTAATCTCGTAAGTTCACTGATTTACTTTCCATGAATAAGCAGTCCACTGGCGCATTTATTGCTGTATCAAGGTATGCAAGTGCAACTCCTGTGCCACCTTCTGTTCTTAGCCGTGGTGTTGGCTGGCAGGTAATAAAAAGAATTGGTTTCTTTGTAATTGAAACTGCATATTTAAGTTTTTTTAGTTTTGAATGATTGTTTTTGTGTCTATGATATTGTGTGAATTTCTTTTTCATGCTTTGCTGCAGCATGCATCAAATATGCACTCCAGTGTATAGACTTACTGTTGTGAAGCTGATCATTTTATTTGATCCGTAAAGTAGTAACTTTTCATTTTCAAGCTGTTGAATGATCAAAAGCCCCCCATGTCCCTCCCAACCCACGATTCTTTTCGTGACAGCAAGACAGACCTTTTCATTTCAAAGATTTGTTTGAAAAGTGTTATACCTAGCCACTGTTATGTGCAGTCGCGGGCACATGCACTAAAATTGTGTTGTGTGCAGGATGGAAAGAATGGAGGTGAAATATTAACACATCAAGTTTTAAGGATGTAAAGAGTGTTAGGTTGTGTTGTTTTATGAGTGTTTGATAAGAGTCTTGTAAAATTATGAGTGTCTGATAAGAGTCTTGTAAAATTATGAGTGTCAGCTGGCCCAATAAGAGTTCAATCAAAATTTGAAATATAAATAATTTCAAAGAAATATATATCGGGGGGTCTGTAATGCAAAGTGTATGGAAAAGACAGGTAATGGGTGCTAGCTTCAAGAAGGATAAAATATAAGAGACGTCTCCCCCCCTTGAAAAGCTTTTACCTCTCCTTGAAGATTAACAATTAAATCCCCAAAATGTGTTAATTGGTAACCCCTTTAACAATTCTCTCTACTCTTCCAAACCCAAGAAAGTAAAAGCCCCTAGGGTAATTTTCACCCCCTTTACCCTCCCTAGCAAATCTATCCTAAATAAGAACAAGAAAAGGATATTTATATATGAAACTTTTAGCTGTATATTCTGGTGATTACTATATTTTCGAAGCATAAAGAACAATGATAGTTGTTCTGTCTGTGAAACCAGAATTTCATTGTCCTTCCTGGGAATTGGACAAGCAAATTCCTGTAACTTTGATTTGCACACGAGCCAATTGTCATTCAAAAGCATGTCTTTTCTGCACACAATTGATCTTCACATTGGCAAGTTATAATTCTGATGGATATTGAGTTTATCACATTTGTTATTAACATTTATTTCTACATCAGGGAGTCGCCATTTTGCTTTCTGGGCTGTTTGGAACTGGAAATGGATCTTCTGTATCCGTGTAAGATTCACTAGGAAGGCCTTTGGAGTGCCTGAGCTTTTATCAATTTAGATAAAGTAACTTCAAAATTGACTTGAGCTTTACCTGTGCAGAGAGAATGCTGGTCTCTTGGCGTTAACACGAGTTGGCAGCCGAAGGGTTGTCCAGATATCTGCAGGATTCATGATTTTCTTCTCTGTTCTTGGTAAGTCAATATATGAGTTTGTTGAATGCCTTTTGTGTTGATGTATGATTCATTTTGGTTGGTATACCATTCCTAACTTACATCGTTCGACTTTGCATTAATGTGTAGGAAAATTTGGGGCAGTCTTTGCTTCAATTCCATCACCCATTATTGCCGGTTTATATTGCCTTTTCTTTGCTTACGTGGGTATGTATATCTTGATATTTTGATTCACAAGCAGATGTGAAGAATCTCTGATATATAGTCATTGGTTTTGTAAAATGATTTGTCCTTTTTACTATGGATTTCCAGGTGCTGGTGGTCTTAGCTTTCTTCAGTTCTGTAATCTCAACAGCTTCCGAACAAAGTTCATACTAGGCTTCTCTATTTTCATGGGGTTATCAGTGCCACAGTACTTTAATGAGTACACTGCAATTAAGGGCTTTGGTCCGGTCAACACAAGTGGAAGATGGGTATGAATGAAAATTTTCAACCCCTGATCTGTCTAGCTTTTGTGAAAACCTTGCCAGTGGCTGATAAGCATTTTGTGTTTTTCTTCTTCTTAATTGGCAGTTCAACGATATTATAAACGTTCCTTTCTCATCAGAAGCATTTGTGGCGGGCTGCGTGGCCTATTTCCTGGACAACACGATACATAAAAAAGATAGTTCAATAAGGAAAGACAGGGGTAAGCACTGGTGGGCCAAATTCAAATCATTCAAGGGTGATACAAGGAGTGAGGAATTCTATTCCCTGCCCTTTAATCTAAACAAATATTTTCCATCCGTGTAATTCAATCAGCATTAATAATGAGCTGGTCCTGCTCAAATGTGTTCTCGATAGCTCTTTGTGGGATAAAAAATTGCATGCTCTCATTGTTCCTTTGTTGTGAATCTTATCACACGCTATATAGCAGTATAAGATGGTCTCATCTTTCATAGAATGACTTGAAATCATTCAATTGAATTTGTTTTCTTTGTAAAAATCCTACGGATGAAGTGGGACTTGGAAGTAGCAATGAATCAGTTTTTATTACCTCTAGTTTCTTCTTCTCTGTTCTGTAATTGCTTTTTATAGACACTGGAGCACTGATTGCATGTACCTGGCCCATGGCCATTGAAATCAGCTGTTTCCTAGATTTTCACATATTTCATCTGAGGATTGATTGCCGATTTCATGTGATCAAGTTAAACTGGATTGAGTCTCCGGCGATCAACTGCAATGGTTCTTAAGGGTCTGAATAGAGGCTGTGTATCGTCGCCCATCTCTGAATGCCGTGCATCCCAATCTGGGTTAGGTCATGCATTTGGGTTCGGGTCTGGAACCAAATGAAAGACAATAAGACGGAGCTAGAATTACCATGACACGCGTAAAAAAGCTTTTCAGCTTAGCTAAAACACTATTTATTCACTCTCTGCAAGTGCAAATGTGCAATATATGAAAATCCACGGTATTCAAAGTCTATCCTGTGCCATTCCCATTTTCTCCATGCCTGCGTTTTTTGACTGCCGACTCTTTCATATCCTATCATTTATGAAATGAAAGAAGGAAGGTCAAGGTCGGTGATTTGAATAACACGAGTTTGAGTACGGTGACAGGGCAGCTACTCTGCTTTCTCTTTAAAGTCTATCGGACCCCATGATAACGACAGAGCCACTGCATGCAGGGCGTACGAAGGCTTATAGTATGAAAGAAGGAAGGATAGGGTAGGCGAATCCAATGAAAATAGACTTGGACAGGAGGATATTGCAGCAAAAACAGTAAGAACAACGCTTTCTCTTATCGATACTGGGGGGCACTATGCATATAGCCATATATTACTACTTTTTAACTTCCAAGACGATGCAAAAAGCGAGGAGAGAAAAGGCCAAGGTGAAGAAGCAAAGTTGCATTGAAGCTGGTGCTGATTCTTCAAAAAGCAGATGCTTTATTCGGTAGTAAAGGCCACACCTAGTAGATGATGATTACAAGATCATCTTGCTATCACTTTACAGGTCAACAGAGAATTCTTGGAAAAATCAATCTCCATCACCTTCATCCTAGTGGTCTAACTCTTGGATTTATCTTAGATCTGCGATCAACCCCCACTTGATTTATGGGACCTTAAATGCAAGCACCCTTGTTTAACAAGATCTTGGCAACAAGATTATTGTCGTCCAAGGCATATGTGAATACTGTAGCTCAAGCTGGACGGTTCATTTAACTGAGAGAACTCTCTCCTGGTTTTTACTTCCTTTTCATTTTCTTATTTACCTTACCTCTTGGTTTTGTGTCATAGGTTCACTTGAAAGAAACAAAAACCATCCACTAACAAGAACCCTAAAAACAGCCTGTATGTTGCTTGGTGGGAGGGAGGGAGGGAGGGAGGGAGTCAAATGAGGCCTAGTTTGAATATATCTCATAAATGCCATGGTATTGACAATAGGGCCCTACAGAACTGATATCCCTTATTTCCTACCCTTTTCATTTCTTGAAAAGGAGGAGTTCGATGCCACCCACACAATCAAAGCATAAAAATATAGGAAGGTACAAAAGCATGACTTTTCCATATTATATATGAGGCTGTTCAGATTCTGTAAAAACCAAGTTAAGATATTTGATACCGACGGTGTGTTTGAAAGTCCGGTTGAATTGTATTTCTGAAAAGGTTTAAATTTTTTTAAAAAAATTAATTTTATAGTATTTTTGAATTGTTTTGATGCGCTAATGTAAAAAATTAATTTCAAAAGATAAAAAAGTTATTGTTTTGATAAATTTCCGAGCAAAAAATATTTTAAAAAACAATTTCTACAACACTACTAAACGAACACTACTAAACTAATTTGCAGGTGGCATGAGCACCAGACTTTTATATTGATGTAAGCATCTAAGATTGTAAACGACATTTTCTACAGCCATAGAAAATGTTATCCGGCTTCTTGATATTGCAATTATTTTTTGAAGAAGAACACCTGGGTACATTCATGGACAGGCAAAAAAAAAAAACAAAAAGGAATATAGCAGATGAGAAGATGTTGTCTGCCAATTAATGTGTTAGTAATGAATAATTAGTTGAAAACCCGCATGGCATCTTACAAGCAATTAGTTTGGAAGTTCTTTAACTCACCAACCCCAATAATTAACACTTGAAGAAACGAAAAGGAACACAGCAAGAACTGTGAAAGGGTGAAAAAGTGAGAAATAGTAAGGAAAAAACCAGATTTATTTGATTAGTCTTTGTGATACATAATTATGTATTCAACTTAGTTTAATCATTAAGTTCTTGGTGAAATGAGATTGAGAATGAGTGACCAGACGACTTTTTCAGTTTTCAGAATTTTTTCAAGACACAAAATCTCACAAGCTAGCGAGATCAACATGATCCATTGTTTTGTTCCCAATTTCAGGAACCAAGCGAAGATCCTCATCATGCACCCTTGAGAAAATTATGATGTTGTTGGAGTAACTAGAAGAGATGGGGAACCATTTGTCATTGTGGTTTGCACAAACACTCTACAATATTATAGCTTCTTGATACTGAATTATTTGTTTTCAAGATAATAATATCTTTGTATTTCATGTTTCATATTAAAGTATTATTGATAGAGAAATTGTTCGATATCAAATTAAAACTTTGAACTTCTTGGATGCAAAACGGACTTCAAGATGTTTAAGATCTTTACTATGTAATCAAGTATTGATGAAATATAATTTAGCATCACAAAATTATGATTTTTATCATCCTAAAATATTTTATTGTTATGTTTTCATTAGAAAGTGTTTTTGGTGCACAAAATATTACACGGTGAAAAATATATCATAAAAAATTATTTCATTATATATTTTGATGTTTTCATTTAAATGAAGAGCATGGTACTCATTAGTGCTCTTATGCTACAAAAATATTTTATTGTCTACTTGTAAATAAAAATCTTATCACATTGGTTTTTTTTATCACTTATTTATTATTAGCTAAGATAACAAACTTGTAATTTTAAAAAAAAATATGCTCAATATTCTTCTTGTTCTTGCAACAACCTTTTCTCTCTCAAAATCACCAATATAATCGTTTCTAACACTTTGAAAAACATTTGGGAGAGAAAAATTTCTTCACTTATTTTTTGTTTGGCTATAACAACTAGTTTTGATATTTTTCAATAAATACCCAATTGATTTTCATGTAAGATCTCTCCCAACTCTACAACTCTCACTTCTACTCTTTTCGCAATCTTACATACTTGATTCTTTAATATTTATCATTTTAAAAGCTTCGATTATTCTCTTATTCTCTTGATAAAGCTTTAAACCTGTATTGCATCAAATCAATCTTTCACCTTTGTGAGTTAGATTACATTCTCATAAAGACTTGGGTTTAATCGTGGTAATCTTCTCTTCGTTAAAGTGTGATTATTCTTTTGTGAGATATAAATCAATGTGAAAGTGTAAATGACATTTGAAACCACTCGGGTAACTTTGGTTGAGAGCCATTGAGTGATAGGTGTAATCTTTTCTTTGAAAAACATTGTGATATGTTTGATCCTTAGCTCATAAAAGAAATGGGTTCAATCTTGATCCTGTAAAAAAATTGTAATAGGTTCCATCCTTAGCCCACAAAAGGACTGAGTTTAATCTTGAGTTCGAAAAAAAATTATGTAATCGGTTTGGTCTCATCCGTTAAAAAAATCATGTGTGATAGTGAATACTTGAACAAAGATTCAAATAGAGAAGTAGATGATTATCCAAACCATTATGAAAAATTAGAGTGTCTTCCTCTCTCTCTATCCTTTTAATTGGTGTATCTTGTTATTAATTGTTGATTTTAGCATTGTTAAAGAGCTTGAGATTAATTTTGGCTATCTTAGCTTAATTGGAGATTAATCTTTAAAGTGCTAGAATTTTTTATAAAACCCTAATTCACCCCTACCTAGGCTTTTTAAGTCTTTCAATT